>Ga0172381_10000937_pt1 | contig 36167 bp, 39 predicted proteins | sample Leawel6488metaG_FD_119754 | JGI IMG/M metagenome (GOLD analysis project Ga0172381, IMG submission 119754) | Leachate microbial communities from a municipal landfill in Southern Ontario, Canada - Leachate well 64-88 metaG | ecosystem: Engineered > Solid waste > Landfill > Unclassified | place... | reverse complement strand
CTTTTTCAAGATTTAAATGGACCCATCGGGAATCGGACCCGAATCTCATCGTTGCAAACGACGTGTTCTACCATTGGACTATGGGCCCTCCCTTTGTCCATGAATATGAAATGTTAATGATATTAACCGAGTAAAATAATTTTGTTTAATAAATATAAGTGTCATAATTTTTTATAATAAATTATAGGAGGTGATCCCTCTGCAGGTTCCCCTACAGATACCTTGTGACGACTTAACCTACCTTACTGTACCGAGGTTTGTTCTCGAAAGACCTCGCCAAGGCATAATTCGGTTGGTTTGACGGGCAGTGTGTGCAAGAGACAGTGACATATTCACCGTTCGCTGATAACGAACGATTACTACGAATTCCATCGTCATGAGGTTGGGTTACAAACCTCAATCTGAACTAAGCTACATTTTAGGAGATTAGCTTCTCTTTTCAGAGTTGCATCTCATTGAATGTAACATTGCCGCGCGCGTGTAGCCCAGGGGATTCGGGCTGTACTCACCTAACATTGCCCCCACCTTCCTCCTTGTTACCAAGGCAGTCTTTTTAATGTGCTCATTGAAGTAGCAATTAAAAACGAGGGTCTCGCCTGTTACTTGATTTAACAAGTCATCTCACGACACAGGCTTATGTCGGCCATGCAACTCCTCTCAGCGTGTCAGGTAAGCCCTTTAGACTGACCTTCATTCTGCTGTCGCTCCTGGTGAGATTCACGGTGTATCATCTAATTAAACCGCACGCGTCACTCGTTGTAGTGTCTCCCCGCCAATTCCTTTAAGTTTCGGTCTTGCGACTATACTTCCCAGGTAGCTCACTCTTCGACTTCTCTACAGCACCAATACCTCTCGAGGAGGTACTAATGTTTAGTGAGCAGTGTTTACTGCTAGGACTACAGGGGTATCTAATCCCTTTTGCGCCCCTAGCCTTCATCCCTCACTGTCAGATCTGTACTCGTAAAGTGCCTTCGCCATTGTTAGTCTAATTGAGATTAACACATTTTACCGCTACCTCAACAATACTCTTTACGTCTTCCAGTCTCTAGTAAGATAGTATCTCTTGCACGCCTGATATTTAAGATATCAGATTTCACAAGAGACTTATCAAACAAGCTACGAATGTTTTAGACCAAATAAATGTGGATACGACTTGGACCGCCGGTATTACCGCGGCGGCTGGCACCGGTCTTGCCCAGTCCTTATTCATCTACTTTTTTACAGTAAATAAAAGTTTCTTTTAAAAGAAACACTCTGGTTTATTTTATCACTCTTTCGAGCATTGTAAAATTTCCTCGACTGCTGCACCCCGTAGAGCTAGGAATAGTGTCTCAGATTCCTTCTCAGGGCCTCTCCGCTAAGAGCCCTTACTGATCATCGGCTTGTTAGTCTTTTACACCAACAACTACCTAATCAGCCGCAGCCCCATTCTTTGGCCCGAATTTAAAAAATAAATCATTCCAGAAATTATTTTCCATCAGGTATTATCCTCAGTTTCCCGAGGTTATCCCTGACCAAAGAGTAGGTTAGCTACGTGTTACTGAGCAGTTCGCCTTTGTATTTAAACAAAAAACTTGCATGTCTAATTATAAACCAGATAGCCGTATCCGCCAGCAGGATAAACTGGATTTAAGATTATTATTTAAAAAATCAAAAATATCCGAAGACAAATTTAATTTTTTGTTTTATGATTACCTTTTATAAAAATAAATTAAATAATATTTTGCACATAAACCTTCTAATTCTGCTATTGAAATATGACCCAAACTTATTAAGAATTATTCTACTACATCCTACACTTAAAATCATTTAAGGTAATCATATTAGTTAATATCATTAACATTTTATAGAAATTTATGCGTATGGAGGTTTATAAAGGTTTCTGTAAAATCAAATTAAATCTTTAATATAGGATAATCTAAAATATATACGGAAAACTCACCTTCTCTATAAAATAAATTCTAATTATTTAAAGCATAGCAAGTATATATATGTTGGGATTGAAAATTTTTAAAAATAATTAATTATCTCTTCTTTTTTTGAAACAAACTCCAGATGATGTAGATAATAACAACTGCTAATAATAAATAACTCCAATTATTAAAATTTAAAATTAATCTAGTTAAATTTGTTTGAGCTACAGCAGTGCTTGAAATTGAATAATAATATAAAAACCAAAATAAAATATTTAAGATTATAGAAATGACAATTGTTCCAATAACTTTCCCTTTTGTAATTTTAAAATTCATCTTAAATATTTTTTATCTTTTATCTAAATTATTGTAGCTTCAAGATTTAGAAAATTCTCCATGCACCCCACCAAATGTAGAGGGCCCACAACTTGCCCTATTATTATCAAGATATATTTTTTGGTCTGGGAGATTATGACTTAGAACATATAGTTTGAATTCTCTTTTATCCTTGAACCATTTATTTTTTGGGAGTTTTACATACATATAAATCGATGTTCCAATTTCATCAGTGCCAGAATCGCAATGAGATATAGAAACTTGAGGAGTATATTTCGAATCCTTTTGAAGATTCAAAAAATTATATACTTGTTTTATATGAACTTCACCTATCCCAAAGTGCCCTAATAGTTCTTCGAGCAATTTTGTCTTGCTAATCTTTGTTTTAGTAGTTGTTTGATTCATTAAAAAATTAACAGAGATTTCCTTTTTAAAGATTAGGTAGTTAGACTAAATCCCACTCGCTAGAAAAGCCCACCAGGGTTTTTTGGTTTTAACAACTTCACCAGTTTCAGCATCGATTTGAGTAATAATTTTTCCTTTTGTTTTAAATAATCCTAAAAATCTTCCTTCTTTGTCTCCTGTTAATTCATAAACAGGTCTGTTATCTCTTGTTTCACTTCCACTCACAACTTCTTTTAATTCAATTGTAAAATTTAATTCCCCTAATCTTTCTCTTGCTCTTTCCGAAGCTGTTTCAGGCATTATTTTAATTTCAGCTTTTCTTCCGTTAGATAAAGAGTATTTACATATCCCCTCTTCATTTTTTGATTTGTTTGGACAGGTTTTTGGACCACAAGAACTTCCTGTGCAGGTAGTCATTCCTATCATAAATTTTAAATATCCTTGAGGGGCACTCTCTTGCAAAAAGTTTATTGCCCAATTTTTATATAATGGCATGGCCACACTATTATAATCAACAGGAATAAAATCAATTGGAGTATTTACACCATCTATATCAAATGTAGCATTGCTTACATTTATTATAGAACCATCACCTAAATTTTGAGTGAAGATGTAATTAGAATCATATTCTTTTAAAGTTATATTAAGACCATTAAAAACAATAGATTCTCCTTCTTTTAAAGTATGCACACAACCCATCTCATTGCAATTATTATTTTCAAAATCAATAACATCGCCTTTAGAATAGCTTTTTCCATTGATTGTGATTGAAGAACTCGTGTAGGTTATATCATAAGAAATACCATTATAATTAAGTCTTGCCTCCCCATCAGAAATTATAGATACTTCAATAATATTCCCATCAGATTCTTTGAACTTAATTTTATCATTTTCATAGCCATCTGAGTTGCTTATATCATATAAATTTAATGTAGTCGTTGTTTCACCCAAAGCATTTTCACATTGAGTTTTACTTTCAAAGGTTTGTAAACTATAATACATATATGCTCCACAAAATTCTTTTTGAGAACAATCTTTATTATCATTATCTATCCAATAGAGACTTTTGCAAATATTTAATTGATTATTAGAATTATTATCACTTTCCGCACTCACAACATTAATCATTCCAAGAATCATTATTCCTACAATAACACTTAATATCAAACTTAATACTGTTTTATCCATAAAATTATATCTCTTTATTATTTATAAATCCTGTTATAACTTCAAGAGCTATTGAACTTATTGCATTCAATTTAAAGGTTAATTTAATATAGGAATTATAAAATAAATTTAATCTACTTTATTTTAAAATTACTTCTTCTTTTCTATTAATTCATAAAGAGAATTAAAAGATTTCCCTTTCATTGTTTTTTCTAAGTTTTTTTTAGAAATGGACTTGAGCTTAATTTTTATATTATTTGATAAACTAAACCTCTTCCAGTTATTGTTCCATTTATTATTCCATTTACTAGTCTTATTCCCTACCTTTGAACAATCTGTTTCACTAGCATCATCGCTGTTTGGATACATAATTATATTTAATTCTGCAGAGAGTATAATGGGTTCTTTTTTTAAAATTTTTATAAACTTATTTTCACTTCCAGATGGAACAAGAACAACTCCCCACACATTATTTGAACTCATTACTTGAGGATAAGATTCCCCCCAGGCTAAATGATATTTGTTCAGCAAACTATTTATTGAATTATTAGCCACATTTTTTTGAAACATAATTATAAGCTCTCCACACACATAATTCTCTTCAGCACTCACAACATTAATCATTCCAAGAATCAATATTCCAGTTAAGATTCCCAAAATTGTACCTAATATTATTTTTCCCATAATTTATCTAATCTTTTGCTCTTTATAAATTTTGTTTTATGTCCTTCACTATGTTCTAAAGTCTAAAACCCTCACCTGAGTTTTATAAACTATATTGAAGCTTCAAGAAGATTTGAAGCTATTCTTCTAATCCAAATCAATGTGTTCTCTTCAAAACATTTATAAACCAATCTCTCAATAAAATTCTATGGCACAAGAAAAACAAGAAGAAAGAATTCCTATGAGAAGTCTAGCTGATGAGCTTAAAGAAAAAATGAAAAAAGAAGAGACTGAAGAAGGATTTCAGATTAAAAAATCTAATAAAAAATTAGCAATAAAAGATTTAACTGATGAAGAGATTCAAGAAGCTTCAAAAAAGATTTCTAAAAAAGAAATAGAAAAAGAAGCAAAAGATTTAAAATTAAAAACTCAAACAGAAACCCTTATTCCCCTAGAAGATTACATTAAATGTGCAGTTCATTTGGGAACAAAAGTAATTACTCCTCATATGAGAAAATATGTTTACAAAAGAAGAGCAGATGGACTTGCTGTTATTAATACTGTTGCAATAGACGAGAAATTAAGGAGAGCAATAGAATTAGTTATTAAATATGACCCAGAACAAATTTATTTAGCTTGCAAAAGAGAAGCAGGATGGGAAGCAGCTAAAAAATTCGGAGAAGCAACAGGAATATTAATTTTCACAAAAAAATATCCTCCAGGAGTTACTACTAATTTAGAACTTGAAGATTTTTTTGAAAAAGAACTAACAATAATCTGCGACCCTTGGATTGATAAAAATGCTTTAGTAGATACTGCAAGATTAAAAAAGCCAGTTCTTTCACTTTGCGATACAAATAATTTTACAACAAATATAACTCAATTAATTCCATGTAATAACAAGTCTGCAAAATCTGTTGGATGTATCTTATACATCTTAGCAAGAGAGTATTGCAAAAACAAAAAAATCAAATTTGATTACAAATTAGAAGATTTCGCAGGACAGTTGGAATAAAAAAATAGAAATTAATTCTCGACCCAATATTTTAAAAACATCTTATTCTTATCATTATCTATAAAGGGTTCTTAAGAGTATTTTATAAAAACATAAAACTAAATATCTATAATTTATAAAGTATTAAATTACACAATCACTAGTTTAAGCTACACAATTCATAACAAAGCCTACAACAAATATTAATATTAAAAAATAAAACAAATATAAAACAAAATGCACCCTCAAGAAAAATCTCCAATTTATCCGCGAGCAGAGCTCAGAAAATCTGAAGAAATAATTAATACTCTGGACCCTCTGGTTAAAGAATGGTTTTTTTCAAAATTTAAAGAGTTTTCAGATTCCCAATTATACGGTGTTATGAATATCTTTGAAAGAAAGAATATCCTTATATCTGCGGCAACAGGTTCAGGAAAAACTCTGACTAGTTTTCTATCTATCTTAAATTATTTAATCATTCTTGCAAGAAAAAATGAACTAGAAAATAAAGTCTATTGCATTTATTCTTCTCCTCTTAAGGCTCTTAATAATGATATCTTTGTTAATCTAACAAGACCTCTTACTGAGATTGAAGAATTAGCTGAGACTAAAGGAATCAAGCTACAAAAAATAAGACTTGGAGTAAGAACTGGCGATACAACAACAAATGAAAAAACTAAGATGTTGAAAAATCCTCCACATATTTTTATAACCACTCCAGAAAGCCTAGCAATAGTTCTTACATCTAAGAAATTCATAGAATTATTCTATGGAGTTGAATTTATAATTTTAGATGAAATTCATTCATTAGATAATAAACGAGGAGTTTATCTTAGTATTAGTCTTGAAAGATTAGAAACAATTAGTAAAATAACTCCTGTAAGAATTGGATTAAGTGCAACCATCGAGCCATTAGATACTGTAGCAAATTTTTTAGTAGGAAAAGATAGAGCATGTTTAATAGCAGATATTAAATCAACAAAAGAAACAGAAATTAAAGTTTTAACTCCTGTAACTGATTTAATTGATACTAATCAATATGATTTACATTCTTCTCTCTATGGTTTAATAGATAAACTAATTCAAGCACATAAAACAACTGTTATTTTTACAAATACAAGAGCTGCAACAGAAAGAGTAATTAATCATCTCAAAGATATGTTTCCAGAAAATTATCTAGAAAACATAGGAGCACATCATTCTGCTTTATCTAAAGAATATAGATTTGAGATTGAAGAAAAATTAAGAAAAGGAGAATTAAAAGTAGTAGTTACATCAACCTCTCTTGAACTTGGTATAGACATTGGATTTATTGATTTAGTAATTCTTTTAGGAAGCCCAAAATCTTCTGCAAGAGCTTTGCAGAGAATAGGAAGAGCAGGTCACAAGCTTCATGATATTTCTAAAGGAAGGTTTATTGTCCTAGACAGAGATGATTTAGTAGAATGTACAATTTTAGCAAAAGAAGCAATTGAAAGAAAGATTGATAGAATTCATATCCCTAGAAATTGTCTTGATGTTCTTGCTCAACAAATCTACGGGATGTCTATTCAAAAAACTTGGGATATAGATAATATGTTTGAAGTAATAAAAAAATCCTATTGCTATTCAACTTTGTCTAGGGAAGATTTTATGTCAGTAATTTCTTATTTAACAGGAGATTATGGTTTGGAACATAGAAATGTTTATGCAAAAATTTGGTATGATAAAGATACAAAACAAGTTGGTAAAAAGGGAATGCTTGCTCGTGTTATCTACATGACTAATATTGGAACAATTCCTGAAGAAAGTTTTATGACTGTTGTAATAGGTTCAGGTGAAGGAAAAAGCCAGAAAATAGGTATGATTGATGAAGGTTTTTTAGAAAAGATAAAACCCGGAGATGTTTTTGTTCTAGGAGGAAAAAAATATCAATTTTTATATACCAAGGGAATGAAAGCCTATGTTAAGGCAGGAATTAAAAAAAATCCTACAATTCCTAGCTGGTTCTCAGAAATGCTTCCATTAAGTTTTGATTCTGCAATGGAAATCCAGAGATTTAGAAAATTATTAAATGAAAAATTTGAAAAAAAGTTCAGTAAAGAGGATATACTCATTTGGATTAAAGAACACACATATTGTCAAGACAGTGTTGCTTTAGCAATTTATAGATACTTTTATGAGCAGTTTCATTATGCAAAAATTCCTCATACAAGTCAGTTTATAATTGAAAAATATAAAGGAGAAAAAAATTATGTAATTTTTCACTCTCTTTACGGCAGACGTGTTAATGATGCTTTATCTAGAGCTATTGCTTATCTTATTGGTCAGACAACAAAAAGAGATATAGAAATAGGAATTAATGACAATGGATTTTATTTAGCAGGAGAAAATCTTCCAATAGAAAAAGCACTTGATTTTTTAACACCAGATAATTTAAGTGAAATTTTAGATCAGGCAATTTCAAACACAGAAATTCTAAAACGAAGATTTCGTCATTGTGCAGCTCGTTCTCTAATGATTTTAAGAAATTATAAAGGAAGAAGAAAATCAGTAGGTAAGCAACAAATGTCTTCTTTCTTCCTTCTTAACACCATAAATAAAATGACAAAGAATTTTCCAATTCTTAAAGAAGCAAGAAGAGAAGTTTTAGAAGACCTAATGGATTTAGAACAAGCAAAACAAGTAATTCAGTGGATAAAAAGCAAACAAGTTAAGTTAGTAACAATTGATACCACTCTGCCGTCTCCATTTGCAACAAACCTAATTCTTCAAGGTCACTATGACCTTATGCGTATGGAAGACAAAATTGATTTCTTGAAAAGAGTTCATACAGAGATAATGAAAGAGATTGTGAAAAAGAAAGGGACGGAATAAAAAATTAATTATACAATCATCTGCATAGGCTTAGACTAAGTTACTGATTATTAGTAACATATCTTTATAAAGTATAATTCATAAATATAGACATGGCATTAATATCTGGGAACTAATCTTTCCAATATGTTAGGGGGTGATTTTTAACAAGAAAGATGGTTACCTCTAAACAAAAAGAAAGAAAATTTTCTGACATTTCCTTAGTTATCTCTATAATCTCCTTTGCTTTGGGAATTATTCTTTATCTATTATTTAATAAATCTGATATAATCCAATTTATTGGTGGAACATTTATACAAATTGGAATAAGTTTAATTATAATAAATATCATTATTTCAAAGATTGGACAAGAGATATTTAGACAACAAATAAGAGAAGATTTGAGAGAAGAAATGATTACATTAGTAAAAAAATATCCTTACAAAGTAAACGAGACCATCTCTACAAAGAAGATGATTCCTTCTTTGGATAAAACCAATCCGTATAATCTAGATATTTTAGAAGAAACAACTATAGATATAACTGCTCTGGAGGATAATACTCATTATAGATTTAGGAGAGGATCTGCTAATGTTAAAGAGAAGTTAAATTTTTATGTTCTCTTAGATGGGATTTTATTAGATAATAAAAAAGACATACACTTTTGTGGGAATGATACTTATCAAATAATTGAAAAATTAAAAAAAGATAAGTTATACAAAATAAAGATAGTTTTAAAGCAAAATAATATTATGAGTGATCTTAAAGCAGATGAGATAAATCAAGATTATTTTATTCAAGAGTTTATAGAACTTACAGATTACTCAAAGACAAAATTAATATTTCCATTTAAATTAGATAAATATAAATTTTTTATTAGAAGGATAGATTCATGCGGTAGAATTGTTTTAATGTCTCCAAAGATTAAAGATAATATAGTTTTAATAGAACAAGAAAATCTACATGACGGAGATAAAGTAGAGATAGCTTATTCAAAAAAGTAACCTTTTAGATTTGTCTGCATTATTTTATCTCCCCCTATTCAACTCTCTCTGATTGAGCCAAATCATAACAACTGCTCCAATCACAAATATCCAATCAACAATAAAACTAAGAGCTAAAAATCCCAGAGCAATTAAAGAATAAATTACAACTTTCCAATTAAATTTTTTAGATGATTTTTGTTTCATACTTCTTATTAGAATAAAGAGTTTTTAAATATATAAATCTTTAAATAATCTAAGGAGAATAATTGCTTATGGGTTTAAGAGAAATAAAAATTGAAAGTTATTGTGCAAAACAAATTAATGTTTGTAAAGCAGAACAAGAAGTACACAATTCTATAAAAGAGTATTCAGTTTTATTAAGAGGAAATGGAATTCCCAATAAAGACCAAACATTTACTTATACTAACAATCTCTTTCAAATTCCTTCTATAAATGGTTATTTAGAAATATCTACACATTGGGATACATTAGAAAACCAAACAGTAAGGAAATTATTTTCTAAAACAGAAATACAAAAATGGGATAAGACATTTAGTGACCCAACCAAATTTATTTCAGAAATCAATGTTATGTTTCAATACTTGGAAGGAACTCAACAAGAAGATTTGAATGTGATTAGAAAAGCAATTAAAGGAGCAGGATTAGAACAAATAACAGAGGCTCCAAGATAAAACTAATATTTCTAAACATTATTAAAGCATGAATTTTTAGAATTTTCATGCCTCAAACAACCCTTTTTCCACAAGATAGAATAAAATTTCTAGAAAATGCTATATTAATTAACGACCCCCTAAATAAAATCCTAGTCCTAGCAGATTTGCATATTGGTTATGAAGAATCAATTGATGAAACAGGAACTTTCCCAAGAATACAAACTCATGATATGATTACAAGCTTGAGCAAGATTTTTGATAAACTAAATAAACAAAATATTAAATTAGATAAAATAATTATTTTAGGAGACTTAAAACACGAGCACGGAAAAATATCTGAAGCAGAATGGAGAGAAACCCTTTATGTTTTAGATTTTATCTCTAAAAAAGCAAAAGAAATAATCTTAATCAAAGGAAATCATGATAATATTCTCGGACCTATTGCAAACAAAAGAAATATTCAGGTATTACCATTTTACAAACAAGATGATATTTTGTTTATGCACGGAAATAAAGAGTATAAAGTTCCATTGAAAAACAAAGATATCAAAATTTTGATTTTAGCTCATCTTCATCCTGCAATAACTCTTTCTGATGAATATAAAAGAGAAAAATACAAATGTTTTCTTTCTGGAGAATATAAAAAGAAACAAGTATATGTTCTTCCAAGCTTTAATCCAATAACTCTTGGTTATGATTTAATAACTGGAAAAGGAAAAAAAGAGTTTTTGATTATTCCTGAAAACAAACTAAAAAATTTTAATGCAATAATCTATAATCCTAAAGAAGACAAATCTTATGATTTTGGAAAGTTGAAGAAGTTGATTTAACTGTTTATCAATATTTTATAAATCGAGATGAAATAAATTTTATAAATTGATCTAGGCTTCATAGACTTATTGAAATAATTTTTCTCGCTTTGAGAATTATTTTTAGTTTTTATGAATGACTAATCCCTCTAAACTCGTTTATCAAATATTAATCAAAACTCATATTCAACCATAATAATCATTATATATCTAAATTCTTTCAAATTATTATGCCATTATCAATAGAAAAATTAATGCTTCAAGAACATAAAAGAATAAACAAGTGTATAGACGATTTAGAAAAGCATCTAAATGATTATGAAAAAACAAAAATTCATTTTAGCACCTTTAAATGGAATTTGGAAAAACACTTTTTTGTTGAAGAAAAAGTTATTTTTGATATGTTCATAGATATTTCTGGAGAAGAAACTAATGATATTTTCCATCTTTTGCAAGACCATGTTAAGATAATGCAAATTATAAGAGTCCTTGAGAAAAATTTAAATAAAAAAATTAAACCAGACTTAGAAGATTTAAAACAAAGATTGACTCTTCATAAGGAATTTGAAGATCAGGATTTTTATCCTAATCTAGACAAAAGATTAACTCCAGACCAAAAAAAGAAAATTGCAGAGAGAATAAGAGAGATAATTCCTGCTTAATTGTTATAGATTTTTACACTTTTGCTTATCAATATTTTTATAATATCTTTTTAGATTTAAGAAATATCTTTTAGCTTCTATGAATAATTAACATATCTAAACACATTGCACATTATTGATTGTAAAAAAGAAATTTAGGTTAGATTTATCTTCCTAAATTTTAATATAAAAATTTGTTTAAAATCTATTCTTTATTCTTCATAAAGCTCTTTGGCTTCTTTTAAAAGTTTGTTTATTTCTTTTTCTGTTAAATCAGTTTTGTTCTTTAATTCTTCTAAGTTACAAGTCATTAAACTTTTAACTAAAACTACTTTTGCTTTTGCTAATTTATCTTTAATATCTCCTGTGACTGAATTTAAAATAGTTATTGGATATAATTTTTTTACCTTAATTAGCTCTTGCAAATTTTCACCTTTATCTGAAGAATATTGCCAGCTGGTTATTTTTAATCCAACTCCGTTTGCATATTCAATTGCATGAGGAGTGCATTTCGTGTTTGTAACTAACCACCCCTGGTTTATTTTATTATTTGGATGATTATGCAAATCTAAAAATCTTGCATAAGTATACATAGCAACATTAGAATTTGTATGAGTTCCTGCTAAATTATGATATTTTGCCTCAATCATGTACTTTTTATTTTCTTTTTCAGCAAGAATATCAACCTCATGGGTTGTTGCCTTACCCTTAAGATTCAATCCAACTTTAGTTTTATAATCATAATTCTGTAATATCTGAGAAAAAAATTCTTCAAAGGTAAATCCATGAGGCCCCAAGGACATTATTGCTGTTTTAAGATTATACTTTAGTGCAATACTTGGTTTTTCTTTTAATAATCTTAATGTTATTTTTAGGATTTCTTTTGTTGAAATATTTTCATAAATTTCTTTTTCAACTTGTTTTGCAATTTCTTTTGCAAATTCTCTTGAACCTCCTGCTTTTAATACAGTTCTTTCAATTTTATGTTCTTCAAATTTTGCAAAGGTTCCATCCGCCTTAATTATTTGTACCATCTTTTTATAAGATTATTAGAATTAGGAGATATTTAAGAGTTATTATTAATTAGCTTTCCAAAGTCCATGTAGATTACAATAGGCTCGCACAGTAAATTTTTTTATGTTTCCTAAATAAAATTCAGCCTCTGGCTTATTTCCAGGATTTAAAAAATATTTAAATGTCCCAAGGTCACATAGAACTTCAATCCATTCAATATAATGCTCATCAGTCATAGGGTGAGGAACACTTCCAACCTTAACAATTATATGTCCTTGTCCTTTATTCTCAATAATTGGTACATGTTTTTCAAGAGAAGCATCAACTGTGTTTTCTTTTTGAAGTTTCATTTTTTCACCACAACAAACTAAAGCATCTGCTCCTTCATGTAGAACTTCAATTATATTCCCGCAAATTTCGCATTTCCAAATTTGTCTTTTAATTGTCATTTTTATTGTTTAAATTCTTAAGATTCAATAATTCTCTGCTAAAACCTCATAATATGATTGAGGATGTTTGCAAGCAGGACATGTGTCTGGAGCATCTTTCCCTTCATGAACATATCCACAATTTCTGCATTTCCATTTTACAACCTTGTCCTTTTTGAAAACAGATTTATTTTTCACATTTGCTAGAAGTTTTCTATATCTTTTTTCATGTTCTTCTTCTACTTCAGAAATTTCTTTAAATGAATCTGCAACCTCTTTAAGGCCTTCTTTTCTTGCTATTTTTTCAAAGTCTGGATAGAGAACTGACCATTCTTCTTTTTCACCATTTGCAGCCGCCAATAAATTCTCTTCAGTTGTTCCAATTCTTCCAGCAGGATAGGTTGCAGTAATCTCTAATGGTTTTCCAATTTTGTCTAAATGTTTGAAGAATACTTTTGCATGTTCTTTTTCATTTTCAGCTGTTTCTAAAAATATTGCTGAGATTTGTTCATATCCTTCTTTTTTTGCAACACTTGCAAAATAAGTATATCTGTTTCTTGCTTGGCTCTCACCTGCAAATGCTTTTAATAAATTTTCACTTGTTTTTGTCATAATTAATATTAGTAATTGGAATATTTAATGGTTTTGGTTCTTGAGATTTATGTGACCAAGTCCAACCTGAATAACTTTTTCTTTTTAATGTCTAATAGATAAGTTTAAGTTTTGTTTTAATAGCTTAAAGAAATAAAATTTTATTTCTTTCTTCCCCAAGCTAAAAAGCCTATTGCAACTAGATAAAATATTATTCCAATATCAGGGATAATTAAAGATAAACTAAACCATCCAGGATATTTTCTTTTCTCACAGATTCTCCATGTTGCAATAACTAATAACACAAACAATGCAACCCACCCAAAAAAAGGTATGAATATTAAGAATGCCCATGCCCAATTAAATTTTCCAAGTTGTAAAAACATTCCAATATTTATTATTGGAATCCATGCAAGCCAAGGTTTTTTGTATTTTAATTTTTTAGCAATTGTATACCATGCAAGAGAAAAATAAATATAAACTCCAATAAGCAAAATTAAAGCGATTACAATTCCTATTATAATAAATGCTCCAATCATCCCACCAATAATTCCATTTGTAATCGGACACTGTGCAATAGCCTCACTAAGGTTTCCTTTAATACCCTCTTCTGCAAATATCTTACATTCTTCAAATCCCATTTTATCTCTTTTTTATATTATATATAGGTAAAATCAATTATTTAAATGTTATTAGTTTGTTCTTTATTCACTTGTTTTTCTATCTCAATTAATCTCTTTAGTTTAGCCTCTCTTACTCTTCCATAAATTCCTGTTTTTATGAAATTACAACCCCAGGCAACAGCCAAATCTGCAATGGTATTGTCCATTGTCTCTCCGCTTCTGTGAGAAATAATTGTAACAATCTTATTTTTTTTTGCAAGATCAATAACTTCTTTGACTTTCAAGAGACTTCCAATTTGATTTGGTTTTACAATGATTGCATTTATTGATTTATTCTTTACTGCCTTTTCAAGTCTTTCAGGGTTTGTTGTTGTGAGGTCATCACCAACAATAAAACAGTTTCTTCCTGTTAAACTTTTAAAACCAGAAAAATCATTTTCTTCTAATGGGTCCTCTAAGTAATAAATACTATATTTATTAATCAATTCTTTAATGTATTCTACTTGCTGGGATTTATTCAGTTCTTTGGGGTTGTTTTTATAAACATATTTATCTTCTTTGTAAAAACTGCTTGTTGCAGCATCTACTCCAATAAAAATATCTTTTCCTTGTTCTTTAAATTTTTCTTGAACTTGATTCATTATATCTAAAACCTCTTCATTAGTCTTGTCAGTTTCCCAAGCACCTTCATCATTTTTATTTTTAGCATTTAATAAACCTCCAGCAAGAAGATAAGCCTCTTTGTTTGTCTTAACACATTCTTTGATTGTATCTGAATCCCCAACAAATAAGAATTCTTGAAAATCAGGTTTTATTCCCTTAACCCCCTTAGAGTGTAATCCTCCTCCAATTGCATTTCCAACAAGATGTGGTAAATTAAATTTTTTATCTCTATCACTCTTTGGAGAAACATGCAGAAATTCATATAATTGTTTATTGTTTTCATGAGCAAACATCTTAAGCAAACTCGCTTCAAGAGCAAATAAAGTATTTGCACCAATATTATTTTTAACTAATTTTTCAATATCTTTTAGAATGGAAAAAGCTTCGGTATTCCCAATAGGATTCTCATGTCTGTTAATAATTTCATTAATCCCCTCAGGGTCAATAGAATTAATAAATTCACAATCTCCATCTAAACTCTTTGCATAACTTCTTGCTTCATAACTTCCTGTAGATTTACCAGCAGGAGAGCTTGTTTCAAACCTTGTAAAAAAACCTGTTTTCACAATTACCTTAATTGTAAATTCTCTACGAGAATCTTTAATCTGCTTAGCAATCACCTTTTTTATTTTCATGTTATAAATATACTAACTAGTAAAACAAATTAGAATATAAAAACCTTATCCATAGTTAGTTGTCCATCTAGATTAAATAATTAATATACTCAAATTAAGAATCATCAAATAAATACTTTTAGAATTATGCTTCTTCGCCTTCATCTTTTTCTTCAGCTTCTTCTTCATCTTCAGGCTGAGCCATTTCCATAATCTCGCCTTCTTCTTTAACTTCTTTTTCTTCAATTTCTTCTCCTCTTACTTTTTTATTTTCTAATTCAGCTTCTCTTATTTCTTTTTCAGCTTGTCTTTCTAATTTCTCTTTAATTTCATCTTCAGAAAGCCTTTTAACAGTTTTTTCAGATTTTTTTGGTAATGGTCTTTTAATAGTGATTGGTAAAACTTCTGCTATTAATTCTCTTTCAGCAGTTTTAAGTGTGTCAAAATTAAGTTCATCTTCTTCCTCTTTAGTTAATTTCAAAAGAACAGGAGCATCCATAGCAAGTTGTAAACTTCTTGCACCTAGAATACGTGCGATTTCATATTTTGTGAATTTTTCCCTAAGTTTTTCTAGTGTCATTTTGATAAGTATTTCACAGATTAGTGATTATTATTAAATTATTAATTGATTTATAAGCTTTATCCTTAAACGAAAAGTTATGATTTTACTTCTTCTTCAATTGTTTTTCGATTTCAGGATAAACATGTTCATAAACTTTTTCAGCTTGTTCTACTATTTTCTTTAATTCTTCCCCAGTCAAAGGAGTTATTCCGCCCTTTTGCATAGCATTAATAATGTGGTCTTTTGAAGGTTTTGAAATAGCTAAAGTTAATCTTGCTTCTGCAGCATCCTCTTCGTCTCTATTTGGGTCAACTAAAAGGTTATTTCCTACCTTATAAAAAGTCATTGAAAAAGGAGTCTTTTCTGTTAAAGGTAATGGAGTATCTGTAAATTCTCCAAACTTAACTGATTCTGTTTCTTTATCATATTCTGGGAATCTTGTAAGCTTTAATGCAGCCATAGCACCAATTGCACTTGCATCTAAAATATTACCATCATCATTAATAGAATAAATATCAATGGAAACACTCCAAACTTTTTTCCCTGGTTCAATACAAAGTTTTTTCCAGTCAATAAATCCAGATTCTCTTATTCCTCTATCAACAACTCTTGCTGTTTCAACAGAATCCATTTTAGGAGGTCCAGATTCATATCTTGAACCACTTGCAGGACTATATTCCATATTAGTAGTCATAGTTCCTTCGTCTTCATGATCAGGATAAGGTTCTTGAGTAGCTAGTTTAACTCCAACAATAACATCTGTTTTTCCAATTTTTACTCTTGCACTTCCTTCAGCATTTTTTGATATGTTTTTTTCAATTGTAATATCTCTGTAATCAAATGGTTTTCTTCCATCTAATCTTTTTCCTTTTTCTAAAAGGTTTTCAATTTGTCTTTTGTTTATATTTGGTAATTCCATTTTATTCGTTTTCGTTTATTTTTTCTCCTTTTAATGCTCTTTCCTGATATTTATTAATCTTTTTGCAGGCAGCAACAGCAGCTTCATAAGCTTCTATTAATCTTTTTGCAGGAATTTTTCCATCTAACTGAAGATGAGAAACCATATTTCCTCTTGAGGTTAATGTGAAAGGAATATCTGTAGCACCCTCTCCTTCATGATGATCTTCTTCCTCTTTAGTTATATCAGTACATATTTTATCGTCGATTTTTCCAATTGAAACACTTGCAACCATTTCTTTCATTACAACTCCTGCATGAGCTAAAGCCATAGCAGCAGCATTAATTCCAGCACATCTTGTTGAAGCATTTGCTTGTAAAATCATAATCTCAACATCAATAACAGTTCCAGGGAATCTTGTTAAATCAACAATTGAAGATAATGCATTTTCAGTAATCATTGAAATTTCTTTGCTTCTTCTTGATGGACCTGGTCTTGCTCTTTCAGTTACTGAAAAAGGAAGCATATTATAATTAGCCCTTATAATCCCTCTGTCTGGTTTTTGTAAATGTTGTGGATGTAAAGGTTTAGGACCATAAACAGCTGCAATAGCTAGGGTGTCTCCATGTGCAAATAATGCACTTCCATCTGCATTTGGAATTATTCCAACTTCTGCTCTTATTGGACGAAGTTCATCGAATTTTCTTCCATCTGTTCTTTTTGTATATGTCATTTTATTTTTAATTTATTTTTTATTCTGTTGATTCCTGAGTTTCCTCAAGATTTATTTTTTTCATTTTATTCCCTAAAAATTTTTCTACTTTTTCAGTTAATCCTTCTGAAGCTGATTCTTGCTCTATTAATTTAATTGCAGCTTCTGCTTTTCCTTCTCCTGCATCATCTCCTTTAATCCACACATAACCATTTTGACCAACAGTTATTTCAGTATTAGTACTATTTTTTATTAAACTAATCATACTTCCTTCTTTTCCAATTACTCTTGGAACTTTGTGCGGGTTTATTTGAATTAATCTTCCGCCATCTAATCTTCCTAATCCTCTAGATTTTAAAGTTAAATCAATGCTTCCTTTTTTTATTCCATAAGTTTTAAGACTAAGAACATCTCCAAGTTTTGCAAATTCTGCTAGATTGTCTCTGTCAATAAATCTTGGACATTCCATTAAAGGTAAAAATGCAGTGTAAGGTCCACCAATATCAATATTCCATCCGCTAAAATTAATATCCATAACTCTTCCAATAACAGTATTTCCTCTTCTTGGTTCAAAAACTCCTGAAATAGGTATAACTTTTACAATTCTTCCATTTGTTTCAGCTAAACCATATCTTGTTGCAACAATCTCTCCATTATCATTTCTAGTAAAATCTCCAGGTAAATGATCTTGTGCAGAAACAATGGTCTCACCAGGAATGACTAATTTTCTTTCTTTTTTATCATCAGTTTGTGTATTTTCTTCTTCGTTATCCATTTTATATAATCAAGAAAACAATGGATTTAATTTTTTTTCTTGTTCAATATAATCTGTAAAAGAGGGTTTATAAAGGTTTCTGAAAAATATTTTTAGAATTAATTTTCTTCAACTTTCATCTCTTGAGTAATTGCAGAACCATGAGTTACACCATTCAATCTATCATAGAATTCTGTCTGAATCCCAACAGGAATATTTAAAATAACTTCTAAATCTCCATTGGCTAACCAGTCTTCTCTTTCTTTATATTCTTGAACAATTCCATAAGCTCTTCCAGTATGAACTGCAGGAATTATAACTTTGATTTTTTTGCTTGCAATTTTAATTGGAATAATTTTTGTCAATGCTGTGATTATAGGTTTAATCTGTCTTTCAATAGGTTGCTTGTCAATTTTAACTCCTGCTTGTTTTAATGAATTCTGAATCATGTCAGGAGTAAATGGTCTGTTTGTTCTTGCATCAACTGCATTTCTAACTAAGAAATCAATAATTTGTTTTCTTTTTTGTTCAACTGCTTCATCTCTGAATTCTTGAGTAACTTCTAACTCTCCTCTTTTAACTATTTTTTCTACAATCTCTGGAAAATTATCTGTTTCAAAAGCACTGATTAAAACATCTTTGCCTGCTCTCATTCCTTTTTTTAAATCAGTATAAACCGCATTATCTCTTATTATTTCAGCAATATCAACTTTCTCTCCTTTTTTAAGCTTCATAGCAGCTTCTAAGTTTACCATTGTTTCAAAAATCATGCTTCCCTTTCTTAATCGTGCAACAGTGTCTGTCATATTACAATTCTAATTTCCCTGATTTTAATTTTTTAATAACTGCTTCTAATCCCCCATTCTTTTCAACTTGAGCATCAGTAATCAAAGTATAGTCTTGAGAATAAATAAAATTAAGATGTGCAGAATCTTTTAGACTTGTAATTTGAATAACTTCATTAGATTTCTTTATTTTATTTGGAACTAAATAGACTGATTTTATTTTGCCCAACATTTCTTCTTTCATAACAAAGCCCGCTTTATATTTACCATCTGCTTCTTTAGATATCTTGGATATATAATCAATTACTTCTTGAGGTATTTTTTTCATGTTATTTTAACAATTTTATCAGTTTTAAATATTTGTATTCTTTTCTAGTTATCTTAAAGGTTTAATTAAAATTAGTCCATTGAACTGTGGTAGTCATGGAAGTTAAACCAGAATGGCTTAACTGCTTTCTGTGTTCTTCAAATAATTTTTCTTTAGAAATAAAATTTCTCTTGTCTGAGCATATTGGTATTTGTCCAGACATATGTTGTCTGATAGAATACTGCCCCTCACAAATTTCAATTCTTTCTGATTTTAAGACATATATATTTGATTCCATTACTTATACATAGAAATTTCTTCTTTATTAAGTTTCTTTAACTTACCCTCTTGGTTATCAATATGAGCAATATTAAATCTTTGAATATCAAATTTAGCTCCAAGAATTCTTTTAAAAATATCTACTCCTAATTTAATCGCTTCTTTTGTAGTCATAGTTTTTCTATATTCTCTTCTTAATTCTTCTTTTATCTTTTCATCATTTTCACCAATAGCAATTGCATTATACTCAAAATAATTTCCAGTTATGTCGCTTGTGTATAATTTGCACTCTGCTCCATTTTTACCAGCAATCATTAAAGCAACTCCAAAAGGTCTTACTCCAGGATGTTGTGTGTATTGTTGTTTTATGTCTGAAATCTCTCTTATTACAGACTCAACATCAATAGGAGAATCATAAGTAACTTTATGTTGTTGAGCAATAATTCTTGTTTGATTAATTAGAATTCTTGCATCAGATAAAATACCTGCAGCACTTGCCATAATATGCTCATCAATTTCATAAATTTTATCAGCAGATTCAGGAACAATTAATTCATCTTTATATCCTTTATCAGCAATAATAACAACTCCGTCTTTAGTTTTTATTCCAATCGAAGCAGATCCAAGTCTAACTGTTTTCTCAGCATACTCAACTTGTAAAATATGTCCATCCGGAGAAAACATAGTTGCACTTCTGTCATAACCCATTACTTGATGTTGCATGTCTGGTATGTCCATTTTATTTTTGTGTTTATTATTTAGTTTATTATAATTTAATATCTTATATTTTTTATTTGAGTGTTTTTATACTTAACTGTTCTTCAAACCATACTCAGAAATCCCTTTAACTTTCAAAAACAAGAAAGATAATATGTTTATAAGGTTTATGGTGGTGAAATCAATTTTTTCTTTTTTTAGTTTAAAGATAATTAGCTTAGCTTTGAAAATAACTTATCTAACTAAATTATTTATTCACTATCCCAAATTCTTTATCGATCCACTCACCTTCACAATCTTTAAGTCCTTATTACTCATTAAAAAACTTGTTCTAATCTTGTTTAGGGTTTTTCTATTAATAGAAAGAACAACTAAATTCTTGCCTTCTTTAATAATCTGAGGACTTGCTTCTGCCCATCCAAGAACTCCAATAAATTCTAAAACAACTTCTTCAATTATCTTTTTATTAGCATCATTCCCTTTTATCAATAAATATCTTTTATTTTCTCTGTGAGAGGGTTTTAATGGTTTCATCTTGATTTTGGCTTACCTTTTCTCGGAAAAGGTAATTTTTACCCGAGGACTTTTGTATCAAAAGGGCTCTATGGTTTCATTTTTTATTTCTGTGTTTAATTCTTGCTCTTATTAACAATAAATAAACAATGATTATTATAAATATTCCTATGAAGATGTAAATACCTATTTTTTGGATTTTTGTTAGATTAAACTTTGTATTATTTTTATCCCCTTCAATCTCAGATGTTTTAGAATTATTCCCTTCACTATTATTAATAATCGGTGCAAGTCTTGGGATTTCCTCATGAATTGTTTTAATATAAATACTTGCTTTAGTGCTTGCAGTTGAGTTTAACCTTATATACAAATCATAATAATCTGCAGAACTGAGATTTATTTTTTTCTCCTGACCAGTCAATAAAGTTAATTTTATTGGAGTGCTCTGAATAAGAATCTCAGCAATTCCTGTGCTTATTTTAGTAAGAGTTAAAAAATGTAATTCAGTTTTATTCTCTGGAAAACTAAATTTAATTCTATCATTAAGATTTAATGTTTGAGAATATCCTGCAGAAATCTGTTCAGAATTTACAACATATGTTGATGTTGTGCTTCCTCCTCCACCTCCACTGCTACCTCCGTCACCATCATCATTAGAAACTGTAACTGTTGCAGAGGTTGTAAAATTATTTGGCCCTGTTGTGTTACAATTATTTGCAGGGTCACAACTTGTAACATTATAATAATAAAGTGTTGAAGCAGATAAATCCGAAAGATAAACTGAGTTACTTGTTGAAAGGCTAGAATTTCCTACAATACTTCCTAAATTGATTGTAGTTCCATAATTTACAGAAGAATTTGTACTTTCATTTGTTATCCAACTAATACTTGCACTTGTTGAAGTTATTGAACCAGCAGATATTGAAGAGATATTTGTAGTAGATATGTCATAGGTGATTGTATAATTTACATTTGAATTGAAAAAACTATTATTATTATACGCAATACAATTCCAATAAAATTTGTTTTCATTTGTAAAATTATAAGAAAAATTTGTTTGATTATTTGTTCCTGAAATATTTATTGTTAAATTATAAACTAAATTATTTGTCGAATTCCACAAATAGAAAGTTATATTTTTTAAATTAGAGTTAAGACTTGTGCTATTACAAATAAAAGTTTGATTTTGATTCATAAGATTAAGATAAGAATTATTTTCAGGATAAAGAGTAACTATCACATTTTTTAATATAGAATTAACCGCAGCATAGATATCAATTCTTGAAAAGTTTAATCCAGTTCCAGCAGTATCATTAATCTGTTTACCTGTTGAATTAAAAATATCTTTGATTTCTTGTGGTGTTGGAACTCTTCCCTCTTGCAATCTATAAAGTTGTCTTATAATAGCAAATGCTCCTGCAACATGCGGGGTTGCCATTGAAGTTCCATAATATCCTATATAACTATTATCATTACTTGTTGAATTAATAGGGTTAGCTGCAACTCCTCCTGGAGCGATTAAATCAATTAAATTATTTCTGTTTGAATAACTTGCAATCACATCTAATTTATCTGTTGCTCCAACTGCAGTAGCATTTGTTATACATGCAGGAGCAGAAATAGCCTCTGTATAACCATCATTTCCTGTTGCAATAATTACTGAGATATTATGTGCAGTAGCATTGTTTATTGGAGTAAGAAAATCTATTTCAGGAGAATTATCATAAATATCATCACAATAATTAGTATAAGGAACTCCTGTTCCATTTTCATAAGTAACTCCTGAGCTTATGCTTATTACAGAAATATTATATGCTTGTGCATTATTAATACACCATTCTATCCCAGTTTTTATATCACTTACATATCCACTCCCACTAGAATCTAATGCCTTGACTCCAATTAAATTTGCACCAATTGCAACCCCTTTAATTGTTCCATTTGCAGCAGCAATTCCAGCACAATGAGTTCCATGTCCATTATCATCTCCAAGAGAACAATTTTCTACACAATTTGTTACATCATCTGAAGCTCCTTGACAATCAATAACACAAGTTTTATTTTTTCCAATTAAATCAGGATGAGTAAAATCAATTCCAGTATCAATTATACAAATTGTTTCATTAAGCCCTGTTAAATTTGTTCCATAAATCTGAATTGGCCAGGCTCCTGTTGCATTAATTAAAGGAACAGAATCTTGTAAAAATGTATGAACTGGTCTGTCAATTATTACTGATTCTACATTGATATTTTCTTTTAAACTTTCTAATTCACTCTCACTAACTTCAACAGCAATTGAATTCTCAAAAATATGTTTAATGTTTTCTTCTCTTACTGTATTAATAACTTCTTCTTTAGAAGTTGTTTCTTCTTTTATACTTACTAATTTCATCAAAAAACCTTTTTCTTGAACAGGCTCTTTTAAATTAATAATAATTCTTACATCTTCAGAATTTTTTTCAAAAGAATTGTAAACCTCTTTACTAATCTTCTCATTATTTTCAGAAGAACTAACTAAAAAAACACTAAATACTAAAAATAAAATTATAAAGATTCCAATTACTCGGCTCTTTTTACCTGCTTTTTTAAACATTTTTTAATAAGACTAAATTTTATAATTATTTATCTGAAACAATTACACATTTATTATCAATAAATTCACAACTTCCAGCACCACAATCTAAAGGACCAGAACAAACAGCACTACAAACCATATTTTTACAATCAGGGGCTTGTTCAGTTAAAACACATTCAGTTGCATGACAACAACTTGCAGGAACACAATTTTTCACACCAACATCAATTTCTTTCCATTTTTCTTTATTGTTCTGTACAATAAAACATATTATTGCGATTAAAGCAATTATTAATATTAAAATTATCCATAATAATTTAGAATTATGTGTTACTCTCATTTTTTTAATTTCTTTTTTTCTTATTATTTTCATTTTATATAATATCTTTTTCTAATACTTTTTGGCTAATTGCATTTATAGTTTTAACTGCTTGATTAGATTCTAATGCAAAACCTAAACTTTCTGCATCACTAACTTTAAAATTATTAATCCCAATAACCTCTCCTTGTTTGTTTACTAAAGGCCCTCCAGAGTTTCCAGGATTTAATGGAACATCTATCTGAGTATAAACCTTAAATCCATTAGAACCCTCTCTATGCAAAGAACTAATTATTCCTTCTGATACTGAAAAAGATAATCCATAAGGATTTCCCATAGCAATTACTTTTTCACCAACTTCTGCATCATCTGAATCTCCAAACACCAATGGTGTGTATTCCCCATTAATCTTTAGTAATGCAACATCCATATTTACACTATACCCGATTAATTCAACAGTTTTTGCAGACCCTTCATAAGGTATAACACTAATTGTGCTTGCACCAGAAATAACATGATAATTTGTTACAACATATCCATCAGAAGTTATAATAAAACCAGAGCCTTGAGCGACATCTGTAACAATACTTACAACTCCTCCAATAGTATCATCAATGATTCCAGAAAAATCATCACTTACTGAATTTTTAATTTTATTTATTTTTTCTGTTTGTTCTTCTAAATCCTCTTGAGTTTTAACAACATCTGCAGTTAGTTTGGTTATATCGCTCTGTTGTTTAGTAAACTTATCAGTTATTTCTCCTTGTAATTGTGTTTTTGTTAATCCTAACTCTTCAGCCAAGGAATTAACAGAAGTATCTAATGTATTAACCTCTTTATTAAGGGTTTTAATAGAGTTATACTGATAGATAATAAATCCCATCTGAATAACTAAAAATATAATTATTAGTCCTAGTAAGATATTTGGTTTTTTTGATTTATTTTCCATTCTAACATTAAAATTATTGAATATAAAAACATTGCTTAATAAAGATTTCACTAATGATTAACACTTCTACAAACATATTTAAATTAACTAGATTGAGTATAAATATAAGATAATGAAAAAAAGATGAAGATTTATGGAATTGGCGGATTTAATGAAGTAGGAAAAAATATGACTGTAGTGGACTTAGGAGAAGATGCGATTGTTTTTGATTGCGGATTATTTCTACCTCCTGTTGTTGAACTAGAAGAAGCAGACAAAGTTTATAGTGAAAAAAAATTAAAATCAATTGGTGCAATTCCTGCTGATGATTTATTAGATGCACAAGGATTAAGGAGTAAAGTAAGGGCAATTATTCCAAGTCATGCTCACCTTGATCATATCGGAGGGATTCCATGGTTAGCTTATAGATATAATGCAGAGATAATAGGAACTCCCTATACTATTGAGGTTCTTAATTCAATTCTCAAAGATGAAAAAATAATCTTAAAGAACAAAATAAAAACTGTTCAACCAAACTCTTTTTGTTATATACAGGGAAAAAATAGAAAATATAAGGTAGATTTTGTTAATATAACTCATTCAACTCTACAATGTTCTATGTTAGCTTTACATACTCCTGAAGGAATTGTCCTTTATTCAAATGATTTTAAATTTGATAATAATCCGGTTCTTGGACAGAATCCAAATTATGAAAAATTAAAAGAACTTGCAAAAGAAGGAGTTAAAGTTCTTATTGTTGATTCTCTTTATTCAGGAGATAATAGAAAAACTGCGAGCGAAAAAGTTGCTCGTACTTTATTAGAAGATGTTTTATTTACAACTACTAATGAGAATTCTGCACTTTTTGTAACAACCTTTTCTTCACATATAGCAAGATTAAAATCAATAGCTGAGTTTGGTAAAAGATTAAACCGAAAAGTTATTTTTTTAGGAAGAAGTTTGAATAAATATGTTTCTGCAGCTGTAAGAGTTAATTTATGTCCTTTTAGAAAAGATATAGAAATTGCAACTTATAGAAATCAATTAGAAAAAGCATTAAAAAAAGTTGAAAAGAAAAGAGGAGATTATATGGTTGTTTGTACCGGCCACCAGGGAGAACCCGGAAGTATCTTAGATAGGATTGCAAAAAATAAGCTACATTTTAATTTTAGAAAAGATGACCATTTATTATTCTCTTCATCTGTTATTCCAACTAAACAAACAATAGAAAATAGAGAGCAACTAGATGCAAGACTAAGAAAAAAAGGAGTAAGAATGTTTAACAATCTTCATGTAAGCGGTCATGCAGGAAGAGAAGATTTAAGGGATTTTATTAATATGATTCATCCTGAAAATATAATCCCTGCCCATGGAGACCATACAAAAATTCAGCCAATGGTTGAACTAGCAGAAGAGTTAGGATATAAAAAGAATAAAAATGTTTTCTTGATAAATAATGGGCAGAGTTTAAGTTTTTGAAAGAGTTTTGAATAAAGATAATTACCCAACTTTTAATAAATAAATCTTTATTAAGAAATAATCTTAGGTCTATTTCCTCAATAGATTTAAATAATTCCTCTTATTATTTTAAACATTAAAATTAAACAATAAACTAAATAAAATGCCAAACGAGGAGATTATTAGTGCTTTAAGAAATGCAATTGAACATGGAGATTCTTTACAAGAAGCAATTCAAATTATGATTAACTCAGGATATAACCTCGAAGAAGTTCATGAGGCCTCGAGGTTTATTGGTGGGACCCTAAGTCTTCATGAGACAAAATCTGGAGAACACCTGACAATGCCAGAAGAAAAAAAATCTTTTTCTTCAAAATTAAAATTTTGGGGTAATAATAAAAAACAAACATCAACAATACAACCTCCTTCTGAATCAATGAAAATCTCTAAGAAACCCATAAATAATCAAAATTTAGTTCTTACTAAAACTTTACAATCTCCACAAACTCAACAGACCCCACACCCCCAACAATTAAGACCGCAATACTCGCAGCAAAATATCCCTCAACAAAACATGCAACCTCGGCAACTCTCTCAATATTCTCAGCAACCAACACAAATGCAGATTAAACAATCTTTTCAAAAACCCTTTCAGCAATATCCTGCACAATTTCAACAAAAATCTATGCAACCTCAACAATTTCAGCAACAATTAGCTCAACAAACAATTCTAAGACAAGCTCCAAGAGCCCCCCAACTAATGAAAAAATCTGAAGAATTATTAAGAGAGAATCAAAAAACAACACCAAAGCAAAGTTATGCTAGAGAAATAATTTTATTGATTATTTTGTTAGTTTTAATTGGAATACTTGCTCTTACAATATTCTTTAAAGATAAAATTTTAGGTTGGTTTGGTTAAACTAAAGTTTTATTATTTTTCTAATCAACAAATCTTATATATAACATTAAACTAAAAACAACATGGAAATCTATCAACCATCAGATGACTCTTATCTTCTTGCAGAAGAAGTAAAAAAATATCTAATTTTAGTTCTTAATAAGAACAGAGATAAAAATAAAAATATTACTCAAGATTTTAAAATTCTTGATATGGGTTCTGGTTCTGGAATTCAGGCAGAAACCTGCAAAAGAACAGGATTTGATAATATAATCTGCGCAGACATAAATCCTTATGCAGTTGACCATCTTAAAAAACAAGGGTTTAAAGCAGTAAAAACAGATTTGTTTTTAGATCTTAATCCAAAGACTAAGTTTGATTTAATTATTTTTAATGCACCTTATCTTCCAGAAGACAAAAGAGAACCAAAAGACTCAAGACCAAATACTACAGCAGGAGAACAAGGATATGAAATAATTAATGCTTTTTTAGAACAGGCAAAGCCTCGTTTAAATCCAAATGCGATTATTCTTCTCTTGTTCTCATCTCTTTCACAACCAAGAATAATTATCAATAAAGCAAAAGAACTAGGATACAACAAGAAATTGTTATCCTCAAAAAGATTATTTTTTGAAGAACTGTATGTGTATGAGTTTAAATTATAAAAAGAAAGATTTAAAAAGTAATTATTTGTAATACAAATTAATACATGGAAACTAAAGTTTTTAAAGATTTTGACCTTAATAAAGTGCAAGCTGAAAAAAAGCTAAATAAAACTGTATCATGCAGAGTAACTAAAGAAGAATATGATTGGCTAAAGAAATGTAATGTCTCTCCTACTAAGCTATTTAGATATTGTTTAATGGAGATATCTAAAACTTGGAAAGACAAAAAAAAGTAAGTTTATCCTTTTATCTCTTTATATTCTTTTCACTACAATTATCCTTATAATCTCCAGCATTTTCTTAAAACATGACTTAAAAAGGAGAATAACTATGAAATTTGCACATTTATCTGATTGTCATCTTGGAGGCTGGAGACAGCCAGAATTACAAGAATTAAACATAAGGTCTTTTGAAAGTGCAATAAAAACATGTATTGAAGAACAAGTAGAGTTTATTCTTTTTACAGGTGATTTATTTGATTCTGCATTCCCTCCAATTGAGATATTAAAAGAAACATTTTCAGAATTTAGAAAATTAAAAGATGCAGGAATAAAATCTTATGTAATTGCAGGAAGTCATGATTATTCTGTTTCAGGAAAAACTTTTTTAGAAGTTTTAGAAAAAGCAGGATTTTGCGAAATATGTAAATTTGAAGAACAAGGAACTGAAGAGAACAAACAAATAAGATTAAAACCAATAATTCATAAGTCTTATCATATCTATGGATACCCGGGAAAAAAATCAGGATTAGAAGTTCAAGACTTAAGAAAAATAAGAATCGACGAACCCTATCAAGACAATTTTAGAATCTTAATGCTTCATACTACTATAAAAGAAGTTGCAAAAAACCTACCAATAGAATCAATTGATTTATGCGATTTACCAAAAGCAGATTATTATGCTTTAGGACATATTCATATTAATTTTGAAAAAGAAATAAATGGAAAACCCGCAATTTATAGCGGTCCCACTTTTCCAAATAATTTTAAAGAACTTGAAGAATTAAAAGTAGGAAGTTTTTACATAATTGATGTAGAAGGATATACTAAGATAATAAGAAAAGAGATTAATCTAAAAAATATCGAACTTGTTGAAGTAGAATTAGATAATTCTTTAACAGGAACTGAAAAAATATTATCTGAACTTGAAAAAAGAGACTTAAAAGATAAGATAGTTCTCTTAAAAGTTTATGGGAATCTGGCTCAGGGGAAAACTTCAGATATTAAATTTCAGGAAATTCAGGATTATCTGGAAAAAACAGGGGTTTTTTGTTTTTTAAAAAATACTTCTAAATTAGAGGTTGAAAAAATAGAACCGCTTCAAATTAAACTCCAGACTCATGAAATGGAAAAAGTAGAAAGGATTTTAGTTAAAGAGTATGAGAAAGAAAATCCTTCAAATCTAAATGAGTTTATTTCTCCTTTAATGGAAGCACTAAGTCTTGAAAGACAAGAAGGTGAAAAAAGTTTAATCTTTGAACAAAGATTAGTGGCAGGAACAAGTAAGGTCTTAGGAGTAGATTTATGAAAATCAAAATTAAAATAAATACAGAGGTTATTGCGGGAAGGGAAAGATGATTCTCAAGAGATTATTAATAGAAAATGTAAGAAGTTACAATAAACAAGAAATAGTTTTTCCAATGGGCTCAACCCTTCTTTCAGGAGATATTGGTTCAGGGAAAACAACAGTTTTATTAGCAATTGAATTTGCTTTGTTTGGACTTCAACCCTCTCAAAAAGCAACCTCTCTTTTAAAAAATGGTAAAGAAAATGGAAGAGTTGTTTTTGAATTTGAAATAGATGGTAAAGAAATAATTTTAGAACGTTCTCTAAAAAGAGGAAAAAAAGCAGTTTCTCAGGATATTGCCTCAATAACTATAGATAATGAAAGATTTGAAGGAAGTGTTACTGAAATTAAAAGTAAAGTATTGAAATTATTAAATTATCCTTCTGAATTTGCTAAAAAAACAAATCTTCTTTATAAATTTACAGTATATACTCCTCAGGAAGAAATGAAACAAATTATTTTAGAACCAGGCGACTTAAGATTAAACACACTAAGACATGTTTTTGGAATTGACAAATATAAAAGAATTGAGGAAAATACAACACTTTTAACCTCAAAGCTAAGGGAAAAAATACGAATGAATGAAGGAATGTTTTATGATCTAGAAGGAGATAAAGAAGAATTAAGTAAAAAACAAGAAGCTCTTATTTTTCAGAAGCAGAATCAAAGTAAAATCTCTCAAGAATATGCAAGTGCAATTAATTTTAAACATGAAAAAGAACAAGCTCTTGAAGAAATTAAAGAAAAGATAGAAGAGAAAAGAATTCTTGAAACAGAAAAAGAAAAAACAATGATTCTTCTTTCTGAGAAAAAGCAACAAATTGCAACTCTTAATAACAATATAAGAACTCTTGTTATTCAGATAGAAGAAGCAAAGAAAATATCTTTTAATGATGAAGATTTTAAGACCTTAAATGAAAGAATTAAATTTCATGAGAATAAATATGACGAAATTCAGAAAGAATACATAAATATTATTAGCAATATCAAAACCCAGGAATCAAGAAAAAGAGAAACAGATGAATTAAAAGCTAAAATTTCAAGATTGCAAAAATGTCCTACTTGTTTGCAGGAAGTAAGTGATGATTATAAAGGAATTATATTTAGAAAAATAGAAGAAGAATTTAGAGAGACTCAAAAAAGACTAGAGGAATTAACTTTAAAAAAGAATGAATTAATCGAACAAGTTTCTTCTGTTAAAAAGATTCTCGAAGACTTTAAAAAACAAAAATCAGAATTAGAACTTTTAAAAATAAAATCAGAAAATTTAAAAGAAAAACAAGAAAGAATTTTTGAAATAGAAACTCAAAAGTCTTCAATACAAAAAGATTTGGAAATGCTGGAAAAACATATCAAAACTATGGAGAGTTCTATACTTGAATTTTTAAAATATGACCTTATTTATGAACAAAGAAATAAAGATTTGCAGGAAGCAAAAATAACTGAGAACAAAACAGCAATTAAACAAGCTGAAACAAATAAAGAAGTTCAATTTTTAGAACAGCAGATAAAGGAAAAACAGGAAAAAATAACTAAAAAAGAAGGGCTTAAACTAAAAACAGAAAAAATAAGAGAATTAGAATACTGGATATCTGAAAAATTCCTAAACCTTATTTTATTTACAGAAAAACAAGTAATGGCTACACTAAAAGAAGAGTTTTCAAATTTGTTTTCAAGATGGTTCTCTATTCTTGTTTCAGATTTACTGACTGCAAAACTTGATGATACTTTTTCTCCTGTCATTGAACAACAAGACTATGAATTAGATTATGCATTTCTTTCAGGAGGAGAAAGAACAGCAATTGCTCTTGCATACAGGCTTGCTTTGAATCAAGTAATAAATTCAATACTGAGTAATATTAAAACAAGCAATCTTGTTATTCTTGATGAACCAACTGATGGTTTTTCAGCTTCACAACTTGATAAAATGAGAGATGTTCTTGGTCAGCTTAATGCAGAACAACTTATCTTAGTAAGTCATGAACAAAAAATGGAGAGTTTTGTAGATAACATAATAAGGTTTACAAAAGAAGGTGGAGTAACTAAAGTTGAGAAGAACATTACTCAAGGATAAATTTTTATAATCATTCTATTTTAAGAAGATATGAAAATAAGATTGCCATTAATTAGTCAAAAAGGAAGACCTAATTGTGGTCCTGCATCTCTAAAAATGATTTTTTCTTATTTTGGGAATAAGATTTCTATTCAAGATTTAGAAAAAGAACTTGGTTATAAAGAAGGAAAAGGAATCTCTACTATAAGGCTTGCTATAACTGCTAAAAAGTTAGGTTATGAAGTTTTACTTTTAACAAACAGTATTATGCCTAGAAAAGAGAATTTTGAATTAGACTTTTATAAAAAATATTCAGATGAAGATTTTAATGGATTAAAATTATTAGCCGATGAAGCAAAAAAACTTAAAGTAACTATGGTTGAAAAATCTATATCTCTAGGAAAACTTCTTTCATTTATAAACAAAAAAACTATCCCTGTTGTTTTACTTGACTGGAATATTATCAGAAATCAGGAAAAAGAAGGTTTTATGGGGCATTATGTTCCTTTAGTTGGTTTTGATGCAGATTCTGTTTATGTTAATAATTCTGGAGGGATAAAACCAACAAGATTTAAGAAAATAAGCAAGAGTACATTTGACAAAGCAAGAAAAGCAAGAGGAACTGATGAAGATATTTTAATAATTTCAAGAAAGACCCGACAATCATAAACTTTATAAACCCCGTATCCCACAAAACATTATACGTTCTAAGGGGATTATAAGAGATTAAAGGAAATTACAAAATGGATGCTGAATTAAAAAACAATATTCTTAAAACAGGAACAACTATATTGGGAATTATCTGTAAAGATGGAGTAGTTATGGCTTCAGACAGAAGAGCTACTGCAGGAAATCTTATTTTAAGTAAAAATACTAAGAAAGCAGTTCAGATAAATGATTATCTTGTGATGTCTGGAACAGGAAACGCTTCAGATATAGAAATGCAAAAAAAAGTAATTGCAGCACAATTAAAATTAAAAGAATTAAAATCTAAAAAAAGACCAACTGTAAAAGAAGCAGCAAATCTAATTGGAATGGTTACTTATCAAAACATAAGACAACCCTCAATGATTGCAAGTATTGTTGGTACGCTTGTTGCTGGATTTAATGAAGACGGAACAACAGAACTTTACACAATAGAACCAGCAGGAACTGCAATGAAAGTAGAAGATTATGATGCTAATTTTGGTTCTGGAATGCCTTTTGTTTTAGGATTGCTTGAAAGACAATATAAAGAAAATATGACTGTAGAAGAAGCAACTAGTCTTGCTGTTGAAGCAATAAAATCTTCAACTCAGAGAGATGTTGGAAGCGGTTCTGGAATTGATGTATTCACAATAACAAAAGATGGAATAAATCATGTTGTTAAGCAGGAAATTTTAGCAGAATACAGAAATAAAGAATAAAAATAAAAAGTAAAAGGGGATAAATTAATTTTATAATTGAAAGGAAAATGTCAACAGATATTCTAAAAGATATTCAAAAAGAACTACCAAAAATAATTACTAGTGCAAACTTTGAAGGAGCAAATATAGTTCTTTACACAGATGATATAGATTTTTTTAGAAATAATGATGGAAAGATTAAAGAGTTAGTTAATCAGTTTAAAAAAAGAATTGAATTGAGAGCAGATCCAATGCTATTAAAATCACAAGAAGAAACTGAAAAAATAATTAAAGAAACAGTTCCTGAAGATGCAGGTCTTACAGAATCTTTATTCGACCCTCAAAGAAGCATTGTAGTAATTGAAGCTAAACGTCCTGGATTAGTTATTGGAAAGGCAGGATTAATATTAAAAGAAATTAAAGATAAATCTCTTTGGACACCGCAGGTTCAGAGAAGTCCTGCAATTAAATCTAAAATAACTGAAAATATAAGGGCAGTTTTATATCAAAATAATAATTCAAGAAAAAAATTCCTTAATGCTGTTGGAAAGAAAATTTACAAAGAATGGAACCCTGAAAAAGTTGAGGAATGGATTAGAGTTAGTTTTTTAGGAGGAGGAAGGCAGGTTGGGAGAAGCTGTATTCTTTTGCAAACCCCTCAAACAAAAGTTCTTTTAGATTGTGGGATTAATGTTGCAGGAAAAGGAAAAGAAAAATTCCCATATCTTGATGTTAGTGAGTTTAAAATCCAAGAACTTGATGCAATTATTTTAAGTCATGCTCACCTTGATCATTCAGGACTTATTCCTTATTTATTTAAAATGGGATATGATGGACCAGTTTACATGACTGCTCCTACAAGAGATACTGCTGCTTTGCTTGCACTGGATTTTATTGGGGTTGCATATAAACAAGCAGCAACACCATTATTCTCTTCAACAGATGTAAAAGAAATGGTCAAACATACCATTTGCCTTGATTTTAATGAAGTTTCAGATATTGCTCCTGATATAAGAATAACTTTTTATAATTCAGGTCATACTTTGGGAAGTGCAATGGTTCATATGAATATTGGAAATGGTGCACATAACCTTCTTTATACTGCAGATATGAAATTTATGAAAACAAGATTATTAGACAGAGCAGTTTCAAATTTTCCAAGATTAGAAACAATGATTATAGAATCAACCTATGGTGGAAGAGAAAATGTTCTTCCTGAGAGAAAAGTATCAGAAGACCAGATTATTAATACAATTAAAGAAACTATTGAGAAAGGTGGAAAAGTTTTAATCCCTGAGTTAGGATTAGGAAGAGCACAAGAAACTATGCTTGTTTTAGAAGAAGCAATGAGAAAAGACCTTTTACCTAAAGTGCCTATTTATATTGATGGAATGATTTGGGATATTAATGGAATTCATACTGCTTATCCTGATTTCCTAAATGTAAGTGTAAGAAATGAAGTATTCCAAGATAATAATCCGTTTGTTTCAGAGATTTTCAAGAGAGTAGGTTCTCCAACAGAAAGAAAACAGGTTATTGAGGGAGGACCTTGTGTTGTACTTGCAACATCAGGTATGTTGGTTGGAGGAGCATCTGTAGAATACTTAAGACATTTTGCACAAAGTAAAAACAATAAAATTTGTTTTGTTTGTTATCAAGGACCAGGTTCATTAGGAAGACAAATTCAAGAAGGGGTTAAAACAATACAAATGAATAATGAAGGAAAAGACGAATTAATTGCTGTAAATATGGATGTTGTAACAATTGAAGGATTTACTGCACATGCAGGAAGAACCGAACTTTTAGAATTCGCAAACAGAACTCAACCAAGAGCAAATAAAATTATTATAAATCATGGGGAGCAAAGTAAATGTTTAGATTTAGCATCAAGCATATATAAGTTACATCATATAGAGACTAATGTTCCAAAGAATTTAGAGACGATTAGATTGAGATAATTCTATTACCGATATTATTAAATATTGTAAAACTAACTTGATATTATGCCACATATTCATGATAAGATAGATTTTACAATAGAAGTTTTTATTGTTCATAATAATAAAGTTCTTCTTAGAATTCATGATAAGTTGAAGAAATGGCTTAGTGTTGGCGGACATATAGAGTTAGATGAAGATCCTGTCCAAGCAGCAATTAGAGAAGTTAAAGAAGAAGTTGGATTAGATATAAAAATACCCGAGCCTAATTTTAATTCTTCAATCAAAGATTATAAAGAATTAATGACCCCAAGATTTTTAAATAGGCATAAAATTAATGAAAATCATGAACATGTAACTCTTGTTTATTTTGTCAAATCTAATACTGACAAATTAATACTTTCAAAAACAGAAATAACTGAAGATTGCAAATGGTTCACAAAAGAGGAAATTAATAATGATTCTTCTATACTCCCTCATATAAAATATTATGCAATTAAAGCTCTTGAAGAAACAAACTAAACTCTCAAAATAAAATAAATTATATCTTTTCCAGCTCACTCTTTAACTTAAGATAATCAGTTATTCTCCCTAAATTTTGGTATAACTTAAGCATTTTTCGTTTCATCTCAATTTTTTCAGCATCTAAAACATAATTAATAATCTTTTCATATATCTTTAATGCTGCTGTGCTTCTGTTTGATTTTTCTAAAAGCTCTGCTTCTTTTTTATAAGTTAAAATCATATTTCTTTTTATCTCAAATTTACCAGAAGCATCTGCAAGAGTCATTGCTTTAGTATACAAATATCCTGCAGGGTCATATTGACCTGCTTTAATTAATAATTCTGCCTCTTTGATAATTGCTGCTATCTTCTCTTTTGCACCAACACACGATTCTCCAAATCTTGTCATATATTTAGAAGCTTCTGTATACATTAGTTTTTTTTCATATAATTCAGCAAGTTGTTTATAACAATATTTAGCTACACTAAGGTCTGGAATGGTTTTTAAACAAGATTCCAAATATTCCATTTTTACAAAATCAGACATTTTATTAGCCTTTGCTTCAACTTCTTCCTTCTTTTTTTCTAAAACTTGCATATAAAAATAACCCTTATTCTGTTTTTAAGGTTTATTATACTAAACAAAATACAATTTATTCTCTTAGAATTATATTTTGTTTAAAGATTAAAGTTCTAATACCTCCCTTAACCTTGAGTGGCTTTCGCCAACTCAAGTTTTTTTGATTATTTATAATTTGTAAATCAGATAATAAGAATTATTTTATAGAGTAAGCTAGGAAGTTAGAGTTTAAGTTTTGAAGAATAGTTCATCACAAACAATTTAAAAACTAAACACACTTTAAAATCTTACAAAAAGGAGAAATAGAAATATCTAACTTGAATGAAATGAAAGCAAACTCAAGGAAAAGATACATCTAAGAAGACCGTTAGGTTGTCAGAGATACATGAAGCATAATATAAAAATAACACTAATTT
>Ga0172381_10000936_pt1 | contig 36198 bp, 50 predicted proteins | sample Leawel6488metaG_FD_119754 | JGI IMG/M metagenome (GOLD analysis project Ga0172381, IMG submission 119754) | Leachate microbial communities from a municipal landfill in Southern Ontario, Canada - Leachate well 64-88 metaG | ecosystem: Engineered > Solid waste > Landfill > Unclassified | place... | reverse complement strand
TGTCATTTTTAAGTAAAGAATTAGCAAAAATAGATAACTGGAATGGTATGCTTTTTACAAAAACAACTATTAAAAAAAATCTTGTTTTTGTTCTCCAAGACTTTGCGGATAAGATACGGTTGGATATAGTAGAGATGAAAAATGAGAAATGGATTATTCACGGAATGGATTGTGAAGAAGGCAGAAGACCTTGCGGAGTAAAAGATTTTACAAACAAATTTGCAGATAGATGCGAAGAAAGAAGATATGATAAAAAAACATTAACAGATTTAGACCTCAAGATAGCCGATTTATTAGCTAACAATGTAAAGGAATGAAAAAATACAGAAAAGTAAAAAAGGGCGATAAGTTTCCAGCCTTACCCCAAGAAATGCGACCAAAGTATATTTTAGTGGAAAAAGACTGGACATTGATTTTCTGCGTAGGAATGGATTACAACTATACAATAATTTGGGATAGAATAACCTGCTATCCAAACCAGATTTTAAGAGGACTAAAAAACTAATAAAGGAGGAGAAATAAAAAGATGAAAGATAACAGCGACAAGATAATACTGGATTTATGCGGAGGCACTGGAAGCTGGTCTAAGCCCTACCAGGAGGCTGGATATGATGTGAGAGTGATTACCTTGCCGGACAATGATGTCAGAACCTACCAACCGCCCGAAAATGTTTATGGGATACTCGCCGCACCTCCTTGCACAATGTTCAGCTATGCACGGACTAACGCCAAAAAGCAAAGAGATTTGAAAGAGGGAATGGAGTGCGTCAGGGCTTGCTTGGATATTATCTGGAAGATGATGGAAGTAAAACAAGATACGAAAAGTAAAACTATACCGCTTCAATTCTGGGCTTTGGAAAATCCCTATCACGGCTTCCTCAAAAAGTTTCTTGGAAAACCAGCTATGACTTTTGACCCGTGGGAATTCGGAGATGGCTATCAAAAAAGAACTGCATTGTGGGGGCATTTCAACGAACCGATCAAAAACCCTATCCCAATGACGCAAGAGGCAAAGGCAAAGACTAATTCATACCTGCACACTTTGGGAGTAAAATTTGACTATCTTAAAAGCAAAGACATCCACCCAGAAGCGTTTGGAAAGTTTGACCGCCAGACAAGAAGAAGCATAACCCCGGCAGGATTTGCCAAAGCATTTTACGAAGCTAATAAATAGCCCACCTTAAATAATAAATAAAATGGAAAAAAACAAAAAAAACTGGCAAAAAGAAATGTTAAAGGACATCAGAGAGCAAGAGAAATGCGAAGCTCCAAAGCCCCAAGAGAAAGAGTGGGATTGGGAAAAAATGCCGAACTGGATGAAAACAGAAGGACGCTTTGATAAATTTTACAAAGAGAAAGGATTAAAGTTTCCAGAGTGGATGTATCAACAATTAGTAGGTTATATTTATATGCAAATAGCCGATGCAAGAAAGGAAGGGCTAAATACTCATAATAAATACTGCATCTCTTGTAAATTTGGGGAAGTAAAAGCTAGTTTAATCCGCCAAGCTGAAAGGTCTAAAGTGATAAAGGAGGTGGAGGAGTGGATTGGCTTTGATGAAAAGAATGAATTTGGGTTAAAACCAGATATTATCGGGATGAAAAAATCAGGTTGGCAAAAATTTATCGCTCGTTTAAAGGTCGCAAAAATTAATAATTAAAAGATAATAAAAACTATGCCAGAAGAAAAACAGCAAGTTAGTTCAAGCAAATTAGCGGAAATGAAAGATTTTTCGAAAGAGCAGCAAATTGGATTATTAATTATTCAGCTTAATCAGCATTTGGCTAATAGGCTAAAAAACGAAACAGAATACCGCTATGCTTGTCTTAAATTCAGCGAAACAAGCAAGAACAATAAAGGAGATTTCGATAATGCTTTAGGTGCGATGACTACTACCAAAAAATGGATTGAAGAAGATGATAAGCAAATTAAGATTATCAGGGAGTTAATTGAAGAAATTAAAAAGGGTAGTTTTAAGATTTAAATGGCTAAAAAGAAAATAGTAAATAATCCTTATAAGGTTAATCAATATACTGATCCTGACCCAAGACAGGCCGTCTTTTTGAAAAATTATTTAAATCCTAAAAGTAAAACATTCGGAATTGCTTTACAGTCAGCTTTGGCAGCAAATTATAGTAAAGATTATGCAGAAAAAATAACAGTTGTGATGCCTGTCTGGCTTGCCGATAATGTCCGTAAATTTAAACAAAAGGGAATGGTTGAGAAAGCTGAAAGAAATTTGGAGCAATTTTTAGATATGAAAACAAAGGTTCCGGCCATTGGTCCGTGTGGCCCGATAATCGATAAAGATACTAAAAAGCCAGTCAAGAAGATAAATACAGAATTAATTAAGGCAAAAATAGATGTATCTAAGTTTGTGGCCGAGAGATTAGGTAAAAAAGATTATGCTCAAAGATCAGAGTTAACAGGAGAAGAAGGCAAGCCAATACCAATTTTAGGAGCTTTAGTGGTAAAAAACGCAGATGCCAAAAGGGATTTATAAAAGGAATAAACCAGCTTGGAATAAAGGGTTGATGGTTAGATTAAATCCTAAAGGAGAGTTTAAGAAAGGGATGATTCCTTGGAATAAAGGTAAAATATTTGAAAAGATGTTGGGAAATAAATTTGCTAAGGGGAATCCCCCTAATCAAACTTCTTTTAGAAAAGGGCAAAGAGTATCAATTGAAACTGAATTTAAAAAAGGAAAAATGTCAGATATACAAAAGGGTGAACTAAATAGTAATTGGAAAGGAGGGTTTACCAAGCTAAAAGAAAAAGAAAAATTAGCAGGAAGAAAGAAACCCAATTCTTGCGAAATATGTGGAGCAATAGGGAAAATATGCTTTGACCATGACCATAAAACGGGAAAGTTTAGAGGCTGGATTTGCGGACGATGTAATTTCGCATTAGAAAATGCAAGAGATAATTCTGAATTATTAATAGCTATGGCTGATTATTTAAGAAAAAATGTATAGAATTACTAGTGCGACAAAAAAAATATCAACTTTAAAAAAACGTCTGAGATGTATTCAAGGTGGCACATCGGCATCAAAGACTATTTCTATTATCCTTTTACTGATTGATATGGCTCAAAGAGATGAAGTGCCGACAATCACCTCAATCGTTTCTGAATCTTTTCCGCACTTAAAAAGAGGTGCTATAAGGGATTTTTTGTCCATTATGCAGGAGCATAATTATTTTAAAGATGTCAGGTGGAATAAGTCAGATTATATTTATACTTTTGAAACAGGCAGCCAGATAGAGTTCTTTTCGGCAGATCAGCCGGGAAAGGTCAGGGGGCCACGACGTGATAGATTGTTTATCAATGAGGCTAATAATATTTCCTACGAAACTTTTGACCAATTGGAAGTCAGAACAAAATCTTTAATATTTTTAGACTGGAATCCGACAGTATCATTTTGGTATTACGATAAGGTGGCTAATCGGAATGATGTCGATTTCTTAATTTTAACCTACAAGGATAATGAGGCGCTTGATTCGGCTATCGTCGCTTCTATCGAACAGAGAAAATTTAATAAAAGCTGGTGGAGAGTTTATGGGCAAGGAGAGTTGGGAGAAATAGAGGGGCGTATTTATCGTGATTGGAAGATAGTTGATGAATTGCCCCACGAAGCTAGGTTAGAGCGCTACGGGCTTGATTATGGCTATACCAACGATCCTACGGCGATTGTGGCGATTTATTATTACAATGGCGGTTATATCTTTGACGAGATAACTTATCAAAAAGGATTGTCTAATAAGCAGATAGCCGATATTTTAACTAATCAGCCTAAGTCTTTGGTGGTTCCTGATTCGGCCGAACCAAAGTCAAATGACGAATTAAAGCTTTACGATATTAATATTTTTCCGGCAAAGAAAGGACAAGGTTCAGTTTCGCAGGGAATCCAGTTTGTCCAAGACCAAAGATGTTCAGTGACTAAAAGGTCGGTAAATTTGATTAAAGAATACCGGAATTATATCTGGTTAGTGGATAAAGATGGCAAGATTTTAAATGTGCCTGATCCGGCTTGTGCTGACCATTCTTTAGACGCCATAAGGTATGCAATGGGAAGTATTGAGCCTCAAGCAAAAAAAGAAGAGCCGGAGCCGATTACTCCTTATCAGCCTCAATCAGAATACGAGGGAGGAGAACAGCCGGAGCGTGAGAGATTTATAAGCACCGAGGATTTATCAAAAATGTAATATGGCAAAAGACGGATATTGTTTTTTAGGCGATTCGGGCAATTCGGAACTTTGGGAAAATTTAAAAAAACAAAAAAATGAAAAAGAAAAAAATATCGCAGGAGAAGTTCAATCAAATTCTGGCCGAGGCCGACAAAATGGCCGAAGCCATAGACAACGCAGAAAAAGATGAGTTTGATAAACAGATAGAGGGACTGCAAAAAGAATTAGAGGAAATAGGTTTTTTCCAAAGATTAGATAAAGACGAGGAAGCTCAAATAATGAAAATTAGGTTTGGCTTCGAGGAAGATATGAAAAAATCTGTTATCGGAGAAATACAAAACAGCAAGACTTCTCATCTTAACCAGCGTGAGCTTTACAAGGAAGCTTGCCGGGCCATCAAAAAAACTAAGATAAGATTTATGCAAATGGAGTTGGATTTTAGAAAAAGAATAAACGAAAAAAAATAAAACAATGGAGGGACAAATAAAAATAATTAAGGTAGAATTGACCTGCCAACAAAATGAGTTTTTAAAGCTATGCAATACGCATTATGATAAGTTATGCCATATCTTTAAAAGCGGTATGCTTGATTTAAAAGGCGGCCGGGCAATAGTTGATTTTGATGACGGCAATAATATATCTAATATCAAGAAAGAATTGAATTATCATCCTAAAAAAATATATGACTGAAAAAATACTTAATTTTTTAATGATTACATTTTTTTCTACTATTTCAATTGGTATGATTTATATTTTGATTGAAGCCTTTAAACTTTATCAAGATAGATTATGGTAATTAAAACTACCACCCTAAAAAGTTTTCCACAGTTGAGCTTGACAGTATATCTTGATGTGCTATTCTAGGTAAAGGTAATCAATTTAGCTTTCCGACTTAATCGGCAGCTCGCCTCAATGGCGTGATGTTTTTGTTTTAGAGGAGGCAAACTGTGTTTGCCAAATGCGGAATATTTTTTCATTGTTTTCCGTAAGGAGGGTTTTCCTCCTCTAGCACAAAATAAATGCCAATATCAGCGGACTTAAAAGCGAATATTATAGCTAAGGCTCAAAAACAAGTTGAGTCGTGTTTGGATTTTAGGCAGCCTAGATTAGACGACATTAAGAAAAGCGAAGATGCATATTTTGGAAAAACAAAACCGGCTTTAACTGGCCGATTTAATATTCCTGTTCCCATTGTTGAAGGATTTGTGGAAACATTGATGTCCAAGATTGATGACCAGATAAAGATTGAATTTAGAAAAGGGAGAGAGTCTACCCTAAAAGCCGCTAGAAAAGTGATGGCCGCTTGGGAAAAAGATTCGGCACCGGATAGAGGAGCTTTCAATGAAGCTGATTTGGATGCTAAAAAACTAGCCATATTTTCCGGCTTTGGCGCTTTAAAACTTATTCCCCAATCTAATCCTTACGAGCAAAAACTAATTGCCATTGATTATCACGATTTGGTGTTTGAACCTTATGGAGGCAGGGATTTGGATAACCATATCTTTAAAGGCCAGCTCAATATTTTTAAATCAAAATATGAATTGATAAAAGGCGTAGAAGCCGGAATTTATGACAAATCAGATACCGAAAAATTGATTAACGGCACTGGCGAAAGCGATAAAAAGACGGCTCAAGACCAGCAAAACAACAAGGTCAACAGATTTTTGGCAATGGGAATTAATCCCGAACAATACGGCTATGTCGGAGATGAGGTTTGGAATTTTACCGAATTGATAACCAGATACGAAGACGAAGATTATTATTTGTTATTTGAAAGAGAATTAGGAATAGCGCCAATTTGCGAAAGAGTAATAGATAGATTCCCTGAGGGATTTTCTCCTTTTGTCGCTTGGCATACTGAAAGGAATCCGGTGAACTTTTTATGCCGAGCGCCGGTTGACGGAATCAGGCCGGTAGCCGAAGCAATGAGAATTTTGCTTAATCAGAACATCGATAATATCCAAAAGCGTAATTGGGATATGGTTTTATATAATGCCCGAAAGATTTTAAAACCTTCTCAGCTGGAATACCGGCCGCACGGATTAATCAGCGTCAAACTGAATGATAACGAGTCTATGAATAACGCTTACGCCAAAATGGAAACTCCCGATACTTCTACTATCACGATTAATCTTTTGTCCTGGCTTAATAATTTTACTGGCGAGAAGGTTGGAGTGACTCCTGGAACGCAAGGAAACTCCGATGAGGATAAGGTGGGAATTTATCAGGGAAATATGCAACAAGCAGCTGATAGATTTGGAATGATCAATAAATTCTATACCCAGGCTCATATCAAGATAGCCAAGAGATATAAAGCGAATCTGGCAAAATTTATGCCTCCTCGCAAATTTATGGTCAAGTTTATCGGCTTTAAAGGCTTGCAGGAAGAAGAATTGACCAGAGATGAGGCTAATCAGGATCTTGAATGTAATGTCGTCAGCTCCAATGCCGAGGCGATGAATAGCGAAATTACTCAAACAAAACAAGAAAAAGCCATAGACAGAATAATTACCAATCCTATTTTAACCCCGCAATTTTCACCGAGATTTCTGGCTGAAGAAGTTTTGAGAATAGGAGCCTATCCGGAAGATAAAATCAGAGTGGCTTTGGATAAAGAGGGTGGGGCCAATGAGGAATTGCTATCCGAGGCGGCAGGAGCCATAGAGCAGATTATAGACGGCGAACAGCCGAAGATTAACAAGGGGGCAAATATGGCCTACATCAAGAAATTAAGAGATTTTGCTAGAGATGAGGAAAATTTAACCGATGAAGAATACGCCAAGATATTATCTTTTGCCGCCGACCATTTGCAGATAGCCGAAGAAAACGAATTAGAGCAAAAGAGGTATGAGATGAGAGATCAGATTAAGCAGCAAGCGATGGCCCAGGAACCGCAAGGACAAACTCCTGCAAATAGTAATCCAATGGCGAATAATCAACCTATAAACGAACCGGCAACAATATGAACCCCGAAGAAACATTAAAAGATTTAGATGATTTAATCCGTAGGTTTGACGATCCGGCTTATCCAGACGACAAGGAAAAGCTAAAGAGCTGGAAAGAATCTTTAAACCAGGCGATGTTAATGGACGACTTGGCAAAACACGATGCAATTAAAATGATTATTGAAAAATACAGGCAGGAATTGATTGATATAAATACCGTTTTACAAGAAGCTGATTCGGAAAAATTGCCGGATAAGAAAAGAGACAGATTGCTGGATAGGAAAGAATTATATTTAGAATTTTTAGGATTATTTACTGACACCAAAAAAATTATTTCAGAGGTCGGGGTGGCAGTAAGTAAAGAAAAATCAAATTTAGAAAATAATAATTAATCAAAACATATGGCAAAAAAAACAAAAGCAATCGATGAAATCGAAGAATTAGAAGAAGAAACAAAAGGCCCTACTGCCGAAGAGAGAGTGGAAAAAGATGATGAAGGCAGAAAAGCGGCTTGTAATCCAGCCGGTAAATTTATAGCTATCCAGCTTACCGGAGATAACAGATGGAGAATTGTTGGCAAGAGAAAGCAATGGATTTCGGGAGTTCTTACGATGAAAGAAGCCCTAATCCTTGAATCAAATCTTAATTTAAAAGACCCAGAGCAGAAATCCTATAACAAGGTAGCCAAACAGGGAGCCTGGGCCGATGATCAGAATCTTGGAGTAAAAGACAGATAATTTTAGGGGTTTGGAGTTTCCCGTTTAAAAAACCTTATGAGGGTTTGTCACCCCTTGTATATTACAAAAATAAAACAGGCACTAAGAATTTGTGCCTTAAAAATAAACTATGACGACAACGCCAGAGGGATTAGAGCTCCCCAACGAAGAAGCTCAGAAAATTATTGACGAGTTAAAAACTGAAGGCAACGAATTTCCTAACTTAGAAGAAAAAAAGGAAATGGAAAAGCCGGAGGAAGAACCCGCCAATGAACCTCCCAAAAATACCGAAGAGGAATTAAAGACAGAGGAAGAAGCCAAAGCTCAAGCCGAGGCTGATGCTAAAGCTAGGGAAGTCGAGGATTCCAAAAGAGAAGCCCGACAACCTAAAATGATTCCTGCTTGGCAGATAGAAATGCAAAAAAAAAGGGAGGAGAAAGAACGGCAAGAGGAGGAAACAAATTTTGCCAAAGAGTTAGAAAGTTTAAAAGCAGAAATATTAACAATTAAACAAGGACGGGAAAAGCCAGAAACTGAACCTCAAGAAAATGAATTTGATAAAAAAATCAAATTATTGTCTGAAAAATATCCTGATGTCAATCAAGATTTTATAAAGGATATTTTATCTACATTTCCAAAACCAGAGAAAGTAGAACTCCCCGAAGATACCAAAGAAAAATTAAGCCTTTTAGATAAAATAGCTGTTGAAAAAAAACAGCAGGAAGAGGACTTAAAGTTTTCCAGGAATTTTGAAACCAAAATAATCGCTAAAATCAAAGAGCAATATCCGCAAGCTACGGCTGAAGATATTGAAGCGATTAAGGGTGAAATGAAGAGCCATTACTTTGACGAAAAGTATATCAAGCTCGGCATTGAAGAAATTTATACCCTTAAAAAAGGCGAATTGGAAAAACAAATCAGCCCGGAAACTAAAAAGACGGCCGAATTAGGCCAAAGGGGAGCAGGTAGAAGAGGTGAAGCAGTCGATTATTCTAATCTTACTGAAGAGCAATTTAATAAAATGTCTCAGGAAGAACAGGATAAAGTAATCGACTGGAAATCGAAGCACTCTCGTCTTTAAAAATTAAATGGCAAATAGTTTAACAGCTTCTTCGCCTACATACTGGAGCGCCATTATGGGCAAGAAGTTATATAAAACTGTTATCTTTCGTGCCATCACCGATTTCTCCGAGGAATCATTGCTAAAGGGCAATGGTGTCATCGTAGACAGACCTTATCGGTCTGATATTGTCGGCGAGGACTACACGAAAGGAACAGCTTTGACAGCTCAGGATTTAACAAGCACGACTGATAAATTAACCATCAATAGATTCAAATCTTTATTGATGTATGTAGACGATATCGATCGCTTACAGAATAAATATAATTCCGTCAAGGAATGGTCTGAAGAAGCAGGACAGAGATTGGGAATATTGGTTGATTCCGATATTCTCTACGAAGCTATCAACTGCGTAGCGGCAAACGAAATTGACGATTCGGAGTTGGGTGGCACGGCAACAGAAGGAATCACTTTGACAGCGTCAAATATTGATGATGTCTTTGGTGAAATGAGAGAGGTGATGGATAACGCCAATGTCCCTGAAGAAGAAACTTACTGCACAATATCTTCATTATTTAGAAATAAATTATGGCAAAGAATTGGCGGCAAGGAATCTATTTTAGGCGACAAAACAGCCGAAACAGGAAACATTGGAACTTACAACGGATTTAAAATTTTTAAGACCAATAATCTTACCGGCGTAGCCAGATGGACTCCGGCTGATAATCCGACCGATGAAGCGACTATCACTATTGAGGGTATTACTTTCACTTTCCAATCAGTGATTGGAACAACTGCCGGTAATATTCTTCAGACAACCTCGTTGGCTGTCACGATTGATAACTTAGTGGCTTTGATTAACGCCGGTGGCGTTGGAGATGACACTAATTATGTCAGTCTTTCAACAGCCAATAAGAGAACCGTCCAAAATTGGGTAGCCTATGATGGCGCAACTTATTTTGAAATAAGATGTAAAGGAACTCCTACCTTAACAGTAGCTAGCTCCGAAGCGGCCGATACTTGGGATGCCAAGTATATGGTGCAAAACATCTTGTTTGGAAGAAAGAAAGCTATCTCAGCGGCTATTCAGACCGATCCGATGGTCGATGTGGCAATGGCCTCTACAGTTTCAGCGGGCAAGAGAGGAACTAATGTTATGCCTTTAGTGGCATACGGCAAGACTGTCTTTAACGCCGGAACTTACGAGATTGGCCGTCTTGAAGTCAGGATGGACTCCTAATAATTAACTAACCTATTTTGCGGAGGGGAGCTTAAAAACTTCCCTCCCAAGATTAAAACAAAAATGAACAAAATTTTAATCGGGTTAGTTGTCTTGGCGGTTGCCGCCTTGGGAATAATTTTTCCAATCCAAAAAATATCTTTGGGCGGGACTATCCATTCTATTCAGGAGATTTTTAAGGGAGGGATAGACACTCAAGATTTGATTCAAGGAGGGGGAATTACCACTGTCACAGCCGGCACGACCGTCACTTGGACTGCCGATAATATTTGCGACAATTCAGTAATCAAATGGGTGCCAACAGTCACTTCGGCGGTCAGCACAACAACTATGCCGACAGCTGCGGCTCTGATTTCGAAATGCCTTAAAAATAATGGAAGCTTCAAAGATATAATCTTCTATAACGCCGGAACATTCGCTTCCAATACTGTCGCCTTTACAATGGGAACTGGCGTGACAGCGTTGATTTACGAGGCAACAGGAGCCGACATGGTGATTGAGGGGCTAAACATTGCTCATATCAGATTTACCAGAATGACCGATACAACGGTTTATATGTCAATTAACGAGCAATTAGTCCAATAAAAATATGAGCAAGATAACAAACATACTTTTAGCAATATTCTGCATAGTAGCGTTGGTTAGTCTTGTTATTAGTCTGCAAAACGGGGCCGATGTTAAAGTCGGCTCCGCAGACTATACCAAGATTCAAGACGGGATAACGGCGACAGCAAAAAGCGTTCCGGCTTCTTATGTTTCGGCTTCTGCTAATTTGGTTGCTGATGTAAATATAGCTAGGACTTATTTGAGAATTGAATGTCCGCCTAATCAAACAGAAGTCACCTTGCAATTAGATGACGCAACTTCAACAATAGCCCTAAGAAATGGCATAATTTTATCCGCTGGAGAATATTTTGAGATGCAAGGCCCGATGCTTTATACCGGAAAAATAATGGGTATTGCTTCATCTTCTACATCAACAATCAGCGTAATTGAAAAATAAATGCAAATAGAGCCAAGAAAAATTTATCCTATAGTCAGGAACTTAGAAGACCCGACAGATACAGATACCCATTATGTAAGGGCTTTTGTATATAAACCTGATACAGATGAACTTTTGGACACTCTTTCGCTTGTGGACAAGGGTGGCCAAAGGTTTGTTTATAATTATGAAATTCCAGGAGACCCAGGCGGTCAGGGATATTTCCTGCATATAGTTGTTAAAGTTTATGACGATTCTGGTTATGCGACCGAAAGCACCAGGTATGAAAGAACCCAGGAAGAAATTTTAGTCAAAGAAGAAAAGATTAGCTTGGGAGGAGGCGGTGGAGCTGATATTTCTTATAAGAAAATCCAAGAAATAGTTAAAAATGAGCTGGAAAAGCTACCGAAGCCAGAACCTCAAAAAGAAATAAATCTTAAAGAAGTTTTGATTGCATTGGCAATAGCTAAAAAAGAAATTGAAAGCAAAATTCCTTCTTTTAAAGATATAGAATTTCCTAAGCAGGAGAAAATTGATTTAAACCCAGTTTTAAAGGCCATTGCCAATATCAGGATTCCAGAACCAGAAAGTATAGATTATAACAGATTATCTTTTGAATTTGTCAATGGAATAGATGAAGTCAAAACTTTGCTAGATAATCTTTTAAAAATTGTTAAAGAATTTGAGAATATTAATAAGGAGGAATTGGTTAAGGTTAAGGAAGACTTAGCAAGACCTTTGATGATGGAATTTCCTAAAGATATGAAAGTCAAAAGAGATATAGAAAAAGTAGAATCTAAAAGGCCGTCGCTTCCGAGTGATTATTTTAAAAAAATAGGATTAGTTAAATAAAAATATGACTACCGGAACAGAATTAAAAGAATTCACCGAAAGCTTAAGGAACGGTGAAACAATAGAGGAGACAATATTTTACCAGCTGGCTAATTTGGTTAAAGCCAAAATAGAGTCTATGAGAAACTGGAAAGTCTTGGAGTCCGATGATTCTACTAAAACCGCTAGTCCAGGAGATACTTTTCTGACAACTAAAGACTTGCCAACTGATTTCGTTTCCATGATAGAATTATTTACCGCCAAAGCCGATGGCTCCGGCGAATTATATTATACGCCCATACCTTTTAGAAAAAGACACGCTTTTCAAAGAACTTCCAATAAATATTATATTGACTATAAAAATAAAAAGTTTGCTTTATGCGGGACGATAGGAGAGTCCCGGACGATACACCAAATTTATAAATGCACAACTGACGATATAGACGAAACTAATGGTTGGGATTTTCCCGACAGATTTCATCCGATTATCGGATTCTTAGTGGCGGCGATTATTAAATCTGGCGTAGATTATGATACTTATAATATTCAAATGGCGATTAATAATAATGCCGAAGCTAAGGAGATACTAGACATAATGATAACTTGGGATGCGGAACTGGCAGAGCAAGAGCTGAATAATACTTACGATTCAAATACAAGTTGCGATTCAGACGGCATAACAACGGCTGAATCAGGAGATGGAAATTTAGCAAGTTATTAAAAATGACGAATATAAATCCACAAAATTTAATAGACGACTATATCATTGATTCTTTCCTGCCTGGTTATGTCACTAAGTTTGAAGCTGAAAGCGTCAAGCCTGGAGCAATAACTGATGGTTTGAATTGGCTGGTAAAAGGCGACAAAGTTGAATTGAGGCGTGGCCAGAAACTTATTGGAATTGACGCCGGAATTGGCAAGATTACAGGAATGGGCGTGGCCAGAAAGATTGACGGCACCGACATAATGTTTAAAACAAGGGCAAGAAAGATAGAATATTACGATGAAGCAACCTCGGACTGGATAGAAAATGGCTCGGATGTTTTGCCTTTAGCCGCTTCGGGAGAGGATATTTCCGTTGAGCCTTATTCAGGAATGGCCGGATATGCGGTTTATCTTTCTTCTCCTAATAGCTCAATTTATAAAATAATGATTTATAACCCAGGCGATCTGATTGACTTTGTTTCAACCGATTTCAGAGGAAAAATTAAAATAAGAAACGGGGGATTGTTTGTCTGGGATAAATTAGGAGGCCAGGGGCAAGTTGACAAAACAGGTGTTCATAGGTCAAATTTGGATAAAGACGAGTATTCCGGCTACACCTTAGTGAGCGGTGAAAATATCGGCACAGGAGATGGTTTAGAAAAAACTTTTAATGATGTTCTAGCTTTTAAAGCGGCTGGCGCTAAAAGAAGTTGTTTTGGAATAACAGCTACCGATGGCACAGAAACTTTTACCGATAATTTTGACGGAACTCTGACCGGAAGTTTAGGCGGGACAGGAACGATAAATTATACCAATGGGGCAATATCGGTGACTTTTAATTCCGCCCCGGCTGGCTCTCAAGCTATTACTTGCGATCATTATTGGGCTGACGATACCAGCGACAGCTTGATAGATTTTTCTTACACGGCGGTCAGGGTGGCTGGGGAAGGATTTCAGGTGAGGCAAGATGATGGTGGCGGTCCAATGCAAAACCTCGGAGAATATAATGGAGTTTATTATTGCTTGCATTTAAAAAGAACTTGGGCTTTGACAGTTTCAGCCGATGATGCCACCGCTTCCAATCTGCCTTACCGGAATAAAGTAGGCATACCTTACTGGCTGGCAATGGCTGAAACGGGAGAAGGAATTTATTATGTTGATTGCTCTGATGACAATGATGTCCGGATAAGAATTTTGACTTTAGGCAGTTATTCTACTGAAGTAATTCCTAAATCAATATCCGATTTAATTGATCTATCGGGTTATGAATTTGACAAAGCGGTTATCAAAGAATTCGGCGATTATATTAATGTCGCTTGCCGGAGAAAAAACTCCACAGAAAATGACAGGATGTTCGTTTATGACAGGAATTTAAAACTTTGGAATCCGCCGACCGATTATCAGGCCAATCGATTGGCGATTTATAATGGCGCTTTGGTAGCTGGAGATTCAACAACGAATAATGTTTATGAATTATTTTCCGGTTGGGATGATGACGACTCGTTGATAGATAATTTTATTACTTTTAATAATACAAATTGCGGGGCAGAAGGAACTAAAAAAGCCCATAAGTTTTTAGTTCGTGGGGAAATAGACAAAGACCAGTTTTACAAAATTTATGCCTCTTTTGACGATGAGGATTTCGTAGAAATAGGGGAAATAAGGGGAGATGGGGAATATGTCAACTCTGGGATAAATGTGTCCGTGGGGGCTTCTACGATAGGCAAGCATAGCATTGGCGGAGGCAACGATGAAGTTTACGCTCACCCCTATGAAAGAGAATTTACTTACCACACCGATTTATTTGAGAAAGTTAAAATTAAGTTCACGGCTCAAGGAATAGGATATTGTGGAATTTCAAGATTCGGTTTTAAAGATATTCGTTACAAATCAAGAAAAGTCGCTAATAAATATTTAAAATAATATGTTTAATCAAATTTTACAATCAATCGGGACAGTAATAATCGGAGCTTGTCTGGCAGTCGCCGGATGGCTGGGATATGAGCCTAATTTAGGAACAACTATCACCCAACCAGTGGCCTTCTTTGAGTCGTCATTGGCTACAAAAATAACATCTTCGGCTACCTCAATGACTTTAGTGTCGGGAACGGATAAAGCAGGCAATGACCTTAACGGATATATGTGTTTTACCTTAGAAGAGGGTAGCGTATCGCAAGAGGTTGCTTGCGGCACGGCTTCAGGAACAGCTATTACAGCAATGATAAGAGGAGTATCGCCGACCGACCCGACGCTAGAAGTATCTGCTTTGCAAAAAGAACATCGCAGAGGAGCTTCGGTCAAGATTACCGATTATTCTTTTGTTATTTTATCAAGAATTTTAAACGGCGATGAAACTTTACCCAATACTATAAGTTATGCCACCGACACCGCAAGCTTTACCAATAATGCCCAGATACCTAATAAGCTTTATGTGGACAGCGTGGCAACCTCTGGGGCGGCCCAAGCCAGCGAGATAATCCCTGGGTTGGTAGAACTAGGCACTAAGACCGAATTATCGGCTGGAACGGCTACTAGTGCCGCTACGACCTATCTAGTGCCAAAGTTAAGCTATTTTAACCAGACATCAACCGCTACATCAATGGTGCCAGTGACAAATTCTTCGGGCAAACTATCTCAGGGATTTTTAGATTTGGCTGCTAATTGGACTTTTTCAGGAACAACTACTCAAACGACGATAAATAATACTTTGGCGGTAACGGGGACTTCTACTTTTGCCACGACCGTTGTTTTTTCTGCCGCCCCGACTATCAATGCCACCGCCACAGTAGGAACTGATGCAGTAAATAAAAATTATGTTTCTTCTCTTTTTAATTTAGTTACTACCACCTCAACAGAATCTGCTTATTTAAGAAATTCCAATGATGGGGCGACAACAACCATTGGAACTTCTTATGTAAAATTAAAAGAAACAAAGATTTTATCTATCGCCTCCGGAACAATAGAAACAATAGCTATCCAATTCGGTTTATCGGCCGGGTCAGATAATACGGCCGAGGCAAAAGTTTATATTAATGGAAATCCGGTAAGTGCAGAATTCCAACATAGTGGTGCTGGATATACTACAGAAACATTTTATACCACAACCACCCTTGCGGTTAATGACTTAATCCAAATATATGGTAAGCAAACGGGAATAAGAGAGTGCAACGTTAATAATTTCAGAATTTATTATAAGGGACGATTAGTTTCTATTAATGGATTTACTCTAGAAAACAATATTTATACTATAGCCATTCCAACAATTACATTTCTTAATACGGCCATATAATTGGACTGAAACTTATTAAAAATAACTAATTAAAACACTATGGCTCGCTATAAACTTCCAGGAACAAATACAATAGTCGACCAATACGGCAAAACCGATATGTCTGTTTTTAATGAATATACGCCAGGCTCGCAAGAGCTGAAAGATTATATTGGCGGGCTTTCTGATTATCAGGCTTCGGAAACCTCAAGCGTGGCCAATGATGAAACAAGAAGCGCCAGATATAATGCCGATGTCAATTCTATCAACTCTATGCAAGAACAGCAGAGGTCTGACGCTTTAGCTTCTTTAAATGCAAAACTCAATGCCATAGATACAAGAGTTAATGCCAAGATAACGGAGGAAAGGCAAGCGGAAGTGGGAAAGTTGGGCCAACAACGAGGGCTTAATGTGCGGGGAGGTTTAGCAGGCAGTAATTTTGCGTCTTCGGCAAACCAAGGAATAAAAGATACTACTAATAAAAATATATCAACTATCAAGGCAGCTGGTAGATCTGATGCTTCTGTGGCCCAAGCAGAATTACAGACAGCATTAAACGAAATTGATGACAGAGCATATACTAGATTGCAAAATGCAGAGACGTTAGATGAAACAACGAGAGTCAATAATAAAACATCTGCTTTATCTAATTTAACCACAATGGCCAAATCGGGAACTGGCACCTGGGACGATATTGTCAAATCAGGAGTTTCAAAACAACTGGCGGAAGAGAGCGGGTATTCGGAAGATTATTTAAAACTTTTATATCAGACTCAACAGCCTGGAAAAACAGAAATCTATAAAGGATTTCAGAATGGTAATTTTGTTTATATAACGCAGGATAGCTTAGGTAAAATTACCACTCAAACTTATTCGGCCGAGGAAATGGGAATACCAGAAGACGACAATGCTGATTATAAATTTACCGATCCCGATGAAAACGGAAATATCTGGTATTACGACAGTAAAAATCCGAATGCTGGATTAAAAAAAGTGGGGCAGGTAGCAACGGCTTCAAGTCAATTTGGAACTAGTCAATCTGGTTTTGAACAATTCAGCCAAGAGCAGATAGCCTTATCAGTTATGCCGACACAATTAAGGAACTCCAACGCTGAACGGGAATTTTTGCTCAAGGGAATAAGAGCGGGATTGGCTCAAGGATTAACTCCTTATCAGATAGCCGATAACTTAATGGGATATAAAATAGACGAAGATAAAAAGGGAGAATTTTCTGACAATATCAGGCAATTGATGGCTATGGATTCTAATTCTACGGCCCAAGACGCTTCAAATTACGCTCGTTTAATAAATTCGGGCAACAAAGAAGCGGTTATCACTAAACTTGAAAAATCAATATTAAAGGGAACTGAGGGAAAAGAAAAAGAATCTTTGTCTATCTATACTAAAAAATTCGGGGATAAGGCCATTACTGAGATAAATAATCAACTTGATAAATTGGGGATTGTGGCAGGGAATTGGGAAAAACAGAAAAAGAAATTTACCAAATCAACTGAATTTCAAACATTAACTTCGGATTTAGCCGGATTGACTGCCGAATGGAGAAAATCATTAGTAGGGACTGCCGTCACAGAAAGCGAATTAAAATTCATTAACGAACTTATCGCTAGTGTGGCCGATAATCCATACAACGCCATAGCCAAAATAGAATCCTTGCAGAATACCAATTTATACAATGCTAACTCGGTCAGATCGGCTTACAATCTGCCAGTGTTAAATTACGATACTTTAATTGATACCAAAAAGAGGGTAGGGCTTTATGGCGCCGAATCTTCCACGGAGTCGGGTGGGGGAAGCCAAGAAGATCCATTAAACATAAGACAATAATATGACAATAGATGAATTTGGCAGAACAATAAAAACAAAATATCCTCAGTATAACGATTTATCAGATGCCGATTTGGGACAAAAAATGTTGGCGAAATATCCTCAGTATTCAGATATGATTGATACGCCAGTAGAACAAAAAAAACCATCAACCTTGGGAAGTGTTTGGAATACCGCTAAAAATATATCTACGAAAATTCAGGATACGCAAAAAAACTTAGCGATTGGAGCTGGCAAAGGTGTTGTTTCTACTTTAAAAGGAATTGCTACTTTAGGAGAAAAGGGAATTAAAGCAGTTTTGCCACAAAAAGCGGAAGAAGTTTTATTTCCGTCAAGCGTTTACGGAGGAAAAACAGTCGCCGAAACACAGATACCGGAAAACGTGACTAAGCCTTCTAATGTCGCTCAAGCGATAGGAAAGGGTGTTGAGCAAATTGGAGAATTTTTAATTCCAGTTGGGGGTGAGGTTAGAGCATTGAATGCCTTAAAAAGTTTAATTCCAAAGGCTGGAAAAGCTTTGCAATTAGGAGCAAAAGCGATAGGAAGTGGTCTTGAGTTTGCCGGAAAAACTGCGGCACAAACAGGGGGAGATAAATTGCAAACAGGAGTATCGAGTGGAATTGGTTTAGTTTCTCCAGTATTAGGCAAAGCGGTAGGGTCGCTAAAAAAAGGTGCAACAGAGGTCTTGCCAGAAAGATTAAATTCAATCATTTTTAAAACAGCAGAAGATGATTTAAGGGCGGCATATAAAACTATTGCTAATGGAGAAGAATTAAATCCTACCTTAGCAAAAGAAGCACTAGAAAGAGGCATAAAAGGAAATTCTGAAAATATGGCTGTTTATTCTTTTAAGAAATTAGAGGAATTAGAAAATAAAGTTCAAGAATCAGTAAAAGGAATAATTGGAAATGTTAAACAAGTTATAAATTTAGACAACAAAAGTGGTTATCAAAATGTTTTACAAACCATAAAAGACACATTTAATAAAACTTTTAATACAGAAAGAGCAAAATCTGCCCAAGCTTTATTAACGGAATTAAAATCAATAAAGGGAAATACTGTTTCAACTGATTTAGGATTAAGATTACGAAGATTTATAGATGATATGAGAAACACAAAATCTTTTACATCTAATCCAAATCTTTCTGCTATTCAAGAGGGATTTAAAGAATCAACAAATCAATTAAGAAAAAAGCTCGCTGATGCGGGCTTAGAAGATTTAATGAATGAAGAGAGGGTTTTTATAAGAGCATTGGATGATATTGTTGAAGACGCAGTTAAAAGAAAAAATAAAAATGTTTTAGGACTCTTTGATTTGCTTGCTGGAGGAGGTGGAATGGCATCTGGCGGGCCATTAGGGGGAGTTTCAGCTGCTTTAGCCGTTAGAGGATTCCAACAACCATTTACTATAACAAATTTGGCCCAAGCACTTTATAAAATGAGAAATATTCCTTCGTTGCAAGGATTATTTAAGACGATACCGCCGGCAATAAATCAAATAAGTCAGTAATTATGGCTGGTCTGCCGGAAAAATTGCAGCAACGATAACTAGACCCAATATTAAAAGTATTATTCCGATAATAGTCATAAATTTGACCCAAGCAAGTCGTTAAACTGCTAAAGCACATTTAATTTTTATTTCGCCTGCTCATTTTTTCTTTCTTCTTCTTTCTTTTTTCTTAATTATTCCGGTAATGCCCTTGATTAACGCCTTTTCTCCCTTATTAAAAGAGAGAAGAAAACGAAAATATGACAGATGATTTTTCAGAAAAATGAGGTCGGAGTTGCTATTAACCTCGTAAGGCATATTCCCCTCCCTTTCGGGACAACTCGGTCGCTGGTTGATAGGCGTCAATCAGAGCCAGCACATCTTTATAATTTCAGGGAAAAGTTTATTCCGTATAAAGCCCAAACTTTACGATAGTTTAAAACGATAACCTATATGCCGAATTTTAAAGAAAAATAATCGTTTGTATAAAAACAGAACCCCGCTCGGTTAGAAGCAGGGTTCTGTCGGAAAAATTCCTTATAAGAAATTTAATCTTCTAACCAAGATTACTTAATAATAACAAACTATAACTCTTTGTCAATAAGCAGAGTCATAACCAATAATTAAGTCAATATGCAAAAACCCCAAGTTATCCCCGACAATAAAGAAGCTATTTTGGATCTTTTATTACAAAGTCAGCACTCCAATTCTTCTGAAACCAACAAACTTTTAGAGATGATTTTACAGAATTATTTAAAATAAAATAATTAACAAATAATGTCAATGCCCAACAAATTAAAAATCATTTCCATATCAATATCAACTATCCTTGTCACGGGAGCTATTTTGTTTGGCTTAAACAGAAACGAGATAACTTTCGGGGCTGTTTTATCGCCTTGGCTCAATAACGGCACCACAACGGAATTAAGAACACCCTCTCATAATGTCAGGATACAAAGTCTGACTAGTTGCGATACTATAGATACTAACGCCTCGGGGACTTTGGTGTGCGGAACGGATGATGGGGGATCCGGTGCTTTTACCACCACCACCATCAATAATCTTTCCTCAACTAATTACACCTTTATAGGAGCGGGAGGCGTTGCTATCTCTACCACCTCGCCCAACATTATCACTATAACCTCAAGCACTAGCACCGGGATTACTTTAACAGCTTTATCAGCCGTTGCCCCGATAGTCTATGACAATACGACCGGTATTTTCACTTGGAATAACAGCCCGGGATATTTAACCGGCTCTTATATCGGCATAAACTATGTCCCGACCAGCACTCTTGCTAATTATTATACCGGTTCTTATATCAACACTAATTATGCCGCTACCAACTCATTGGCCAGTTATTTAACTTCGGCTTATGCGGCTACAAATTATCTGGCAACTGGAACCGCCGCCAGCACTTATTATTTGCAGACCAATCCATCGGGCTATATAAACAGTGCTTATGGTAATACTAATTATGTTTCTAGCACAACTATTGGAAATTACCCGACATTAACTTATACTAATGCTAATTATGCGGCGTCCTCATCGCTTTTATCTTACTTGTTATCTTCAGCTTCTTCTTCTTTTGCTTGGAGAGCTAATAATTTATCTGACCTGCAAAGCACTTCAACCGCAAGGACTAATTTAGGTCTTGTTATAGGCACAAATGTCCAGGCGTATGACGCCAATAATGCCACTACAGGTTCGTCTATTACTGGATTTTCAGGAGTTCTTGCTTACGATCACGGAGGCACTGGCACTTCAACCGCTTTAGCTAACCAATACTTATGGTGGGGCAATGGTTCGGGCGGGTTAGTCCAAGTTGCAAGTTCTACTTTAGCGGGAAGCGGTGTTCTTTCAGGTGGACAAACTAATTTTGTCCCTTATTGGACATCGCCAACTTCTATGGCAACGACGAGCATATATGTTAATGCGACAACAACATCTTTTAAAACAGATATAAAAACAGACAGATATCTAAATAGCGATACTAATACTTTTTTGGGCATAGGAGTGGCGGGTGCAGGAAACTTAGTTAACACCACTTCAACCGATGGAATGTATAACACCTTTATAGGCCAGTATGCAGGATATAGCGATACTATAGGCCAGTTAAACGTGGCATTGGGAAAGAACGCATTGGTATCTAATACCACGGGAAATTACAATATGGCTATCGGCAGATCGTCTTTGGGTAATTTATCTTCGGGAAGTGGAAATATAGCTATTGGTGATTTATCTGGAAATTATTATTCAGGATACAATAACCTAGCATCGTCAAGCAATTCGGTATTTATCGGAAATAGTTCTTTTGCTTTAGCTAATTCATCTGATAATGAAATAGTTATCGGATCTACTGCCACTGGTCTTGGCTCCAACTCTGTGGTCTTGGGCAATGACTCAATACTGACAACAGCCTTGAAAGGGAAGGTGGGAATTGGGACGACAGCACCGACTGAAACTTTGACCATCCAGGCTACTTCTACAAATGCTATTTTTGGAGCATACACTTCTTCTTCTATCGCCAAGTTTATCATTGGCGCTAACGGCAATGTCACCACTGGCACCTGGAAAGCCACACCCATTGACGCCCAGTACGGAGGCACCGCCACTGATACTTCTGGCTGGACGGGGTTTCCATATATTGCCTCTGGAGTCTGGGGGACATCATCTGCTGGCCTTCTCTCCGGCGGCCAGACAAATTATCTACCTTTATGGACCGGCGCTACTTCTTTGGGGACTTCTACTATTTATGCCAGTTCTTCAGGTAATATCGGAATTGGGACGACGAATCCACAAAGTAAATTACAGATTATTAATGGTGGAATTTACCTTGGAAGCCCTAGTTATGCTGGTAATGGTTTATTGATAAAACAATCTTCTGATACTTTATTTAATGGTATTACTTTGGAAGTTTCAGGTAGCACTAACGCTGGAGGCATGTATTATAATTCTGATGCATTAATTTTAAGAAATACTGCCATTGATACGATGGCAATTAAAAATGGTTACGTCGGCATCGGCACCACTTCGCCTTCAGCTAAACTTGATATTTACAATGGCAACATTGATTTGGACAATACCGCCTCTACCTCTTACGGGATGATTACAAAGGGAGGGGATAGGTTTTTATCTGATTTTAATTATGGCTGGAACGGAACGGTGACGACTGACGGATATAATACGTTCTTGGGGTTAAACGCTGGAAATCTGACGATGGGTTCTACAGCGACAACCGTTACGCAGTCCAGCAGAAATACGGGAATTGGCTACCAATCACTTTATGCTAACACGACTGGCTATGGAAATACTGCTTTAGGTTATAAATCTCTTATAAACAATACAGAAGGCTATAGAAATACTGCTCTTGGACACGCTACTTTATTTAATCTTACCACAGGCTACAACAATATCGGTATTGGATATAGTGCATTGTTTTCCGAGACTACTGGCTATAATAATGTCGGTATTGGATATGAAACCTTGAAGAATTCTACATCTTCTTATTCTAATGTTGCTATTGGCTATAAAGCGTTGAATTCAAATACTTCTAGTCTGTATAATACCGCTGTAGGCAATCTTTCTTTATATGCTAATACCACTGGTGGTTTTAATACCGCCTTAGGCGCTGATGCTGGAAGATATATCAATGGAGGCTTAAGCAATGAGATGTCAAGCTATTCCGTATATCTCGGACAAAATACCAGGGCTTTAGCTTCAGGCGACAGTAATGAAATAGTCATCGGTTATAATGCTATCGGCTTGGGCTCAAACTCGGTGGTCTTGGGCAATGATTCAATACTGACTACAGCTTTAAAAGGAAAAGTTGGTATAGGTGATACTTCTCCAAGTTATAACCTAGAAGTCAACGGCACTACCTCCACCACTAATCTAAGAATATCAGCTTTAGCAGGGCAGACAGGCTGTCTTTCAGTTGACGCCAGCGGTAATGTCAGCACTTCCACCTGTTCAGGAGGCACAGGCATTACCACCCTTAATGGACAGACAGGGGCTACACAAGGATTTGCTACATCTAATGATACCAACATCGGATTAAAAATAGTTTCAGCTGGCGATACTCATACCTTTACCCCTCAATGGATAGGCACTTTAGCTGACGGCAGAATTGCCTCGGCCGCCAATTGGAATACTGCCTATGGCTGGAATGTGCCCACCAACTATATCTCAACTACCACTCTTTTAAGCTATCCGACTACTGCTTATATATCTGCTAATTATTACTCAACTTCAACGATTAACGCTTCTAGTTCTTCTTGGTTATCTGACATTAATTGGAACGGAGGAAATACCGGTTTAGTCGCTTCTACCGGTCGGGCTTCTCTGGGCTTAGGCGATGCCTCATTATTGGCTTCTTCTACTTGGGTCAAATGGACTGACGCTTCAACTTCTAATTGGAATTTAGGATATAACGCTTCGTTAAAGCTTGGCACAATTACCGATACAAAATGGTGCTCGGCTTCGGGAACGCAGATATTCTGCGAGCAGAACGCACCGGCTGGCGGAGGAGTGACGAGTTTAAATTCTTTAACTGGTGCATTAACTTTATGGGGGACAGCCAATCGATTAACTGTGACAGCATCAGGAACTGTTGGCTTAGTAATGGATATCGGAAGTAATTTTTACGACAAGACTTATATTGATACTAATTTTACATCTACAAGCTCTTTAACCTCTACTCTTACTGGATATATGACGACATTTGCAACAAGTGTCTTTGCTTTAAAAACTGAGAACCTTCACGATTTACAAAGCACAAGCACAGCTCGCACCAATCTTGGATTGGGGACAATGGCATTAGAAACAGCCTCTAATTATCCGACACTAACTTATACTAATGCTAATTATGCGGCGACCTCATCGCTTTTATCTTACTTGTTATCTTCAGCTTCTTCTTCTTTTGCCTGGAGGGCAAACAATCTTTCAGACTTATCAAATACTTCAACGGCCCGGACAAATCTTGGTCTTGTTATAGGAACTAATGTCCAGGCGTATGATTCTAATAATGCAACAACGGGGACATTTACAGCCGGCGACCATTTAACTTTAACTGGAACTGATTTTGATTTGGATGCGGAAATATATCAAAAAACAGCTTCAATAAATATAATAAACGCAACAAATACAGTAGAGGCAATATTTAAAAAGCAAAAAGCATTTACAATTACAAAAGTTTCTTGCAATTCCATTAACGGAACAACAACATTTAATCTCTTAGAAAGGACAGAGGCAGCACCGAATACAGCAGGAACGGCAGTTTTATCAGCTTCGTTAGTTTGCGGAGTGTCGGGAACTGCCAGCTCATCTGCTTTTGCTAATGCTGGAATAGCAGCTTCGGCTCCAGTGGCGGCTTCAACTACAGCAGTATCTGGGACTAATGTCAACACTTATATTCATATAGATTATACGATAGACGAATAATTAACTAACTAAAAAACATATGGCACAAACAATTTCAGTAGTAGACGCAAAAACAATTAAAATAGAAGATTCAAACGAAAGTTTGATAGATTATGAGCAATATAAGTCGGGTATTGAGAGAGATTTAAATCAAGCCATAGAGGAAAAACAAATGCAAGAACAGGAAGTCTCTCAAGGACAGACCAGAATATCTAATTTAGAAGAAAGGATTACTGAGTTACAAACAAAACTTGATTATGTTAATTCAGAACTTCAACCGCAAATAGACGCTTTAAAACCTGTGGTGGAAGAAAAAATTATAGAAGAAGGTGGAGATGAAGAACCTATTGTATAAAATTAAAAACTGGTTTAGCAATGTTTGGAATTGGCTAAAAAAACAGGCAAAGAAAATTGCCCTCTTTATGGAGTATGGATAAATTGCCCAAATTGGTTTCTTTGATTAGTTCGGATTAGTCCGTTCTTTAAATCATAAAGTTTATGGCAAGAAGTGCAAAGAGAAATATAATCGTCTAAAACTCTACGATATTTATGGTCAATGTTGGCCCAATGAATACTTTTAGGGGTTGTATATTCTTTACCACAAAATTTGCATTTTTTAGGAATTCCTTTATTAGAATATACCCATCTATGAATTCCCTGATAACCGACATCATCGCCCTTCCAATTCCAATGTTTTTCATTAGAAATTTTAAGATTTCTTTTCCCTTTACCCCAAGCACCATTTATCTTAATCCATTGTTGCAATGCTTTTATGGCTTTAGGAAATCCTTTATGTCCTTTTTTGAAATTACCATCATTGGGATGTTTAGAAAGATATTTTGACGCACATTTTTGAGAACAAAATTTTGCTTTACCAATTTTTATATCATAAATATCGGCATTTCGTTCTTTACCGCAAATTAAACATTTAATAATTGGCATAAAATTAAAGCCCCGCTTCATAACGATTACAGCGTTAATCCACGGGGCAAATAAATAATATAATAATCGGTCGCTGTAATCAACCAAGTTAATTATAACAAATGAATATAGTTAGTCAAATCAAAAGAATATACGGTTGGATTAAGGTAAAAATCAAAAAAGTTTTGATTGTTTTAGGTTTTATAGGAATTGCCACTGCGGCCACCCTGACTGCTTCTGACTTAAATACCAACGATGTTTCTATTGAATCTCTTGCTACTAAATATCAAATGGCAACTGAAATCAAAGCAGAATACTCATTAAGCAACGCTTCTCTAATAAAAACTGAAGTTAAAAATCAAGAGCTGGATAAATATACTGGCGAATTCAAAGACGAAGTAAGGGTGGAAATTGGCGAAATAAAAACTATTTCAACGCCTATTTTAGGCGGTTTATTGGGGGTGGAAAATGAGCAGGTAATTGAGCCTTCAATTAGTTTATCTCGCTGGGGAGAAACAAATTTGAAAATTAAGCCGAACCTTTCAGATGTAGAAAATAAAGATAAAAAAATTATTCTTAATGAAAATAAAATCAGATTTGAAACACCTAAGATAGATTATGATTTTTATAGTTTTTCGGAAGGAGAGGGTGGCTACAAAATGGTGTGGTTTTTGAAGGAGAAGCCCGAAAGCAACATCATATCCTTCCAGATCGAGAGCCAAAATTTAGATTTCTTTTACCAGCCCCCCCTCACCCAAGAATACCAAAACGGCTATTCAGAGGAATGGCAAAAAGAAATAGTAGTTTCCGAAACCCAAGTCAAGGATTTAGAGGGAAATGTTTTAGTGGAACGCCCTGAAAATACAGTCGGTTCTTATGCCGTTTATCACTCCACCAAAGGCGGGATGAATGATGCTAATGGCAAGGATTATAAAGCCGGCAAAGCATTTCATATTTACCGACCGCATCTCTTTGACGCAAACGGACTGGAAGCGTGGGGAAATCTGCACATTGAAAACGGTATTTACTCGGTAGAAATCCCGCAGGACTTTTTAGACAAGGTTCAATTTCCCTTAAAATCAAATGATGAGTTTGGATATCATACTAACGGATTATCTTCGGCAGATTTTACTGCAAGTTCCATCTTAACAAATGGTTCTACATATACAGGAATAAGTGGTGTAGTTAATAGTATTTCATTATATTGCAAATATGTTACATCGAGAACGGCTCGTTTTACAATGCATATTTATGACACTTCTTCTCCATCAAATAAAATAGATGTTTCTCAAGAAATTACTCCTATTTCTACAATGTCTTGGCTAACAGGAAATTCTACTTTATCTCCAACTCTTTCTGTCGGAACAACATATTATCTTACTGAAATGCAAAAAAATAGTTATTCTTATGTAGGTTACGATACGCAAGTTCCTTATAATAAATATAAATCTTCTATAACTTATGGAACTTGGCCTTCCACAATAACTTGGAATGGAAATTATACTACAATAATTATCTCCATCTACGCCACCTATACACCTGGGGGGGGAGGGGGTGCGGTAGCACCCAGCCCACAGGTCATCATAATTGAGTAATTAAAAACTAAAAATGCCTAACCTAAAATATAAAATAATAATATCAGGAATAGCAGTTATCATAGCCATTGTTATATGGGGGGTTTTTAACGGTCAAAAGAATAGCTACATTAAACAGATAGCCCAAGCTAAGTTAGAAGCCAGCGAGATCGGCTATCAGGCGGGAGTGGCTGAGGTAAACAACACTATCGGACAGATTATCTTTCAATATCACGCTTTGCCTCTGACTATGCCCATAAATGAGAAAGGAGAGTTTGACCAGAATGGTAAAGCAACCCAAACCGTAATTTTCATTCCTTATCAAAATTCAACTACTACTAAATAAAATAATAAAGTAAATGGAAAACTTAACTAGGAGGGAGCTTTCCCAAAATCAGCGAGAACAAGGACAGAATATCCGTGAAGAAGAACAGATTACTTATGCAGGAAAACAAGATAATCAACAAAATAAAGAAATAGGCATACTGATAGGAACAGTCAAATCACTTTCTGATAATTTTAATGATTTTAAAAAAGAACAGAAAAGTTGTACGCAGAGCATAACAGATAAGTTTGATAATTTTGTCGGTTCTTATAACGGAGATAAAAATATCCAGAAAATGTATATGGATGAAACCTATTTAAAGAAATCTGAGTTTGATTTATTTTTTGAAACTAACCTAAAAGCCCCATTGGATTTATTTACTAAAACAAAAAACAAACTAGCTTCAATCGGGCTAGGATTGATTGTCGTTTTTATTCTTATTGGAATTGGAATTAAAGTCAGCTGGGATAAAATTATTACTGGAATTTTTAAATAGTTCTTTGAAAGGAGGTGTTAAGTGATGCAGATATATTATATCTGTCCTCGTTGCTTCAAACCAGAAGTAGTATTCAATCCATCTTATGGCGAATATATCTGCCATACAGAAAAATGCTTCTGGAAATGCTCAATCCAACCAGTCTATGGGTATATTAAAAAGGAGGAAAGTGATGAACGAAATCTTATTGTGCAAGAAATGCGGGAAAATCTATAGCCTGTCTCACGATGGTTTAACCTGTGAATGTGGAATGTTGCTCCAGATTGCAAAACTGCCTATTCAGCTTGAGCTGAAAGAAGAAGCACTTATTGCCTCATAGTCGTCAAGGGGCTGAAATATGTTATAATAACATAAACTAAGCCCTCCCTAAATTATGCAAAAACACAGACAAATCTTAGCCGAGAGAACCAAGAAAATAAATAATAAGATTAAATGTAAAAGGTGCCGAGACGAGTTTAATTTTGGGGATATTAATATTAAAAGAATCAGAGGAGGTTTTTATTCTTATTTTTGTATAAAGTGTGCGGTCTCATCTTTTGATGACATTGACGCCAGAAATATTTATAATCAAATAAATAACATAGAAAACTTATGATAAAGAACACGGGGCTAATTTGGGAAAAAGAACTAGCAGACAGATCTCCTGAAGATTGGATTTTAGGAGAAGCTAATCCCAGTAAATTAGGCAGATATAACGAAAAATGCGTAGCTGAAATACCGACTAAAGATAGAATCTTTTGCATACCCGAAGGCGAGATACAACAGTCTGAAAAAGGAGATATGTGCGACTGCGCTAACAGGGGTCCGGTAAACATACTAGAAGCAAAGTTTAATTGGTTAGAGGGAAGCGATTTACTGCCCCCTAAACAGAAAGCCTTTTTACAGCAATTTAAAAATGCCAAAGGACAGATTGAAATCTCTGACGCTTATGTAGCAATCAAGGCAGGCAACACTCCTCAAGGAAATTCAATGATAGCCCCTCTAGATGCCCTCAGGACGTGCGGAATAGTCCCCAAGCGACTTATGCCTCTTGAGAAGTGGATGACGTGGCAGGACTACCACAACCCCAACCTTATCACTCCAGAGATTGAGGCTATCGCCAAAGAGTCTTTAACTCTGTTTAGGTTCAATTATGAGAGAATGACCACCGTCAATGATGTGAAGACAATGCTTAATCGTGATATAATAGATTTATGCGGTTGGGCGTGGCCTTTGCCAGAAGGTGGAATTTATCCCAGAGTTGATTATGAACCAAACCACGTCTTTATGGGACTAAAGAATTCTGAACCTGATAACTTAATTTATTCTTGCACCGATATTTTTGATAATTATTTAGACCAGGGAGTAGAAGATGATTTTATCAAAAGACTGGCGGCGGATTATAAATTCTGGGGACAATACCGGATTATCCTTTCTTACAATTTTACAAACGAAGAAGGCAAGGAAATCGCTATCGGCTTAATGCAAAAATTAATCCTGATAATCCAAAATTTTATTAATGAAATACAGAAAAAGCTAGGCAGAATATTTGGAAGTAAGTTATATAAAACTTCATTCAAAGAATGGAGTGAAAGGTCGCAATAACATAAATAAACAAAATGTTTGACCCTAAATATATATCGTCAATCGTGATTATTGCTGTTTCATTAGCCAAGTTATTTGGTCTTGAAATAGGAAGTGAAGATTTAACTAAATGGATTGAGGCTGTGGTAATCGTAGTCTCCGGCATAATTATTGCTGTTAAAACTTTTAAAGAAGGCAAAATCAATATCTTTGGCGCAGTTAAAAAATAATCATTAATTTAAAATCTATGGCTTGCAAATCAAAGAAGAAAGGAAAGAAATAATTTAATATTTTGAGGAATTAGCAAGAAACTGCTTGATACGTGGAAGCAGTTTTTTGTTTGAAAAGTTATGCACAGTTGACATATAAACTGGGTGCTTTAAAATGAAGGTATGGCAGAAATAATCACAAACAATTTAATAGTTTTAATTGCCAGAAAGGAGTTGAATATAAATGGGCTAGTGATTATGCCCTGCCGTATTCAGCTCCTTTTTGGTAGGTAAAATTATATGGCAATATCACAAATAAGTTTAATAAGAATTTTTAGAAAAACTAATGGCAAGTGTTTTTATTGCAAAAAGAACGGAGAAGTTATAGACCATTTTATTTCAAAACAAAAATGGAAAGAATGGGATTTAACTCCTTGGATTGGAAGTGTAGATAAAATAGATAATTTATTTCTATCCTGTAGAAAGTGCAATTCTTCTAAAAGTAATAAGTGTCCAGAAGACTTTATAGGTAATTCAGAAAAAGCGTGGAAAATGTATGATAAAGTTAATAAAAAAATAGGTATTAATAATAAATAATATGGCAAAATATAGAATGGTAAATACAAAATTTTGGTCTGATACTTTTATAAGAGAAAGTCTTAATCCTTTAGACCGTTATCTTTTTCTGTATTTTTTAACTAACGAAAAAACTAATATAGCTGGAATTTATGAACTTCCGATAAGTATAATATCTTCTGAAACTGGACTTGAGAGAATAATGCTTATGAAAATGATGAGAAGATTAAAAGATAAAGTTTACTATTATAAGGGTTGGGTTATTTTAAAGAATTTTATTAAATATCAAAACTTAGGTAGCGATGAAGTAAAAAAGGGAGTTGAAAACGCTTTAAAAGAAATTCCAGAAGAAATAAGATTAAAAATAGATAGTCTTAGATGGTCTATAGATGGTCTACCGACAGTATCTACGCAGTCGGGGGAATCTGAACCTCAATCTGAACCTGAATTACAATCTGAATCTAAATCTGAAATATTAGCGACGCAAGCGTCGCCAGAAGAAAAAATAAATATTCAAAAATTAATAGAACTCTTTAAACCGATAAATCCTACTTATGAGAGATTGTATGCCGACAAGACCCAGCGTGCCAGTCTTGACCGCCTTGTTAAAAAGTTTTCTTATGAGAAGGTTGAGTCAATGATTAAGTTTCTACCCCAGATTTTTGGTAAACCTTATGCCCCTAGAATCACTACACCATTTAATTTAGAAAAGAAGTTAGGAGATTTAGTAGATTATATGCAAAAAGAAAAATTAAAAACTAACATAACAATAAAAATATGACAACAGAAATTAGTAAAGAATTAATGTGTATTGTTTTAAGAGAAAATATAGAAATTTGGATAGAAAAAGAAAAAGCGGAAAATCTTATTTCTGCCTTAGAGCAAAAAAAAGAAAAAGGTTTTATAAGCATAGAAGGACAATTTATTAATGTAGCCGACGTAGTTGGTATTTTTAAGGCGAGTGTAATGGACGACACTATCCGGCGCCGGAATGGCCAATGGAAAGATAAGAAAGGAAACTGGCAAGACAAAGGGACAAGGTCGTGTCCTAAATGCGGTAATATCCTACCTTGGGGAAAAACGTGTGGCTATTGCTCATAAATTTATGGATGACACTTTATTCCAATTTGATGAACAGGAACAGCAGAAATTAGAAAAAGATTTAGGCTTAAAGAAGTTGGCCGCTATCGCTAGAATGGAAAAGTTTTGGGACGAGTTAAAATCTAAAGGAATGTTTAAAAATTATAATTCATATCAGGAGTATTGCGATAAAGTAGAGAAATCTAACACCCTATAAAAAACTATGAAAGAAATAATATATATCTGCGATAATTGCCAAAAGGAAATCTGCCAAGCCGGCGGCACAGAAACCAAAAGGCATATCAGGATTTTAAAGGCCGAGATAAGAGATAACCAAAAAAGATTTGAGCCGGTAGTCAATCACGATGTTAATGGCGACGGCCTTCACTTTTGCAATCCTCAATGCTTAAAAGTTTATTTTCAAAAGAAATTCAACCAACTAAAAAAATGAGAGAAGTAAATAAAATAAAAGACGAGGCAGAGGAATATTATATCCAATTTTGGTTTTGCGAGAATAGGCAGTTATTAAAAAAGGATATGCGAGAAATTTATGATGAGGGATTAAAAATATATCAAGATATTTATTTAGAAGCGAAAGAAAACGGCATTAACGATTTATTTTTAATAGGTGAAAAATTTAGAAAAAGATTATGCGGAATAAAAAAATAAAACAAAGACGCTATCCCGATTTTAACCTTATAGAAACAAGCCATTTGTTAGATAGTGTATGGGTGAAAAAAGATAGGACAGAATTGAAAATAGTTTTTGCGACAGGACAGATATTAGAATTTAGGCCAGTTTATAAAGAAGAAAAATCACTATGACCTCCACTCGCCAACAAGTAAAAAAGAAAAAAGCCCTTTCCACTACCCAACTTAGAAAGAAACTTTGGACACAATACTTCAGTCCATATATCAGATTAAGAGATAAAGGAGTTTGTTATACTTGCCGAAAGACTTATGATCCCAAGATTTGCCACGCCGGCCACTTTGTTCATAAAGACTGTTTGGACTTTAACGAAAAGAATGTTCACTGCCAATGCTACTACTGTAATCTGCGGGCCGGAGGGAATCTGGCCAAGTATGCTGAACATCTAGAAGCTGATTACGGACAAGGAATAATCCAAGAATTAAATAGATTAGGCGATGCTGGAAAAAACTGGAAGGTAGGAGAATTGTTAGAACTGATTGAGATTTATAAAGTGAAGCTCCTTTTCCAAGTATGATAGTTATCTTTAAAACTTTGGCTAGTTTGGTGGTATAAAAGTTATGCACTTGACACGACTTTGTGTGTTTGTTAGTATGTAGGTATGATTAAAGAAAATAGATGCAGGAAATGTGGAAAAATAAAAACACAGAGTGGATATAATAAAAAATATATTTGTGTCCCCTGTGGTTTAATAAGAATACATAAAAATAAATTTATGAAAAACAAAAAAGAAATACCAGAAGCCCTTAGAAAGAAATTTTCTGAAATGGGCAAGAAATCTTGGGAGAGTAAAATAAAAAAAGCAAAAGAGCAGTCAAAGGTCGACAAAAATAAAATATCAGATTTAATATAACTATGCAAAAACAACTTTTACGCCAAATCATTTCTGACCTACAAGACCAACTATGGACAGGCAGAATACAGGGATTAATTTTAGGGGTAGTGATGTGCGTAGTGTATGCGTGGTTAAATAAATAAAAGGTCTTATTATTAAAAGTAATTACCAGATGAAGGGGGATAAGTTGTTAAGGCAATTACTCTTATCCCTCACCATCTTAAAAAAATGTTTATCAAAACAAAAGTAGAAAAAGGCAATCTACACTTAGATACCTTAGTAGATAGAATGATAATTGCTAGTCAGGCAGAACACGCTAAAAATAAAGAAATAGAAAACAGAGAAACGCCGGAAATTGAAAGCTATATTAGTTTAGCAGTCAAAGAAGGATATTTAGATGCAGACGAAGCCGAGCAAATGAATGCCAAGCAAAAGAGGGCTTACTATGAAAAAGGTCAAGGAATAGATTTGTCAGATAACTTATAAAACTATGAACTATTACCAAAAAGAAATACTAGATTCAGATTTTAAGGAATTATTAGGTAGGGTAAAATCAGAATTGGGGTTTAACAGTCTTGCTAATTCCTTAAAAAAGGTATTATCAGAAGAAGAAAGAAAAATATTAATTGATTACTTAAACAAAAATGGAAAATAATATTTGTGCTGTTTGTAAATCTCCAATGAGGCTCGTCCCGGCCGGAATATCCAAAAGAACAGGTCAGGCTTATGAAGCTTTCTGGGCTTGTCCTCAAAAATGCGTCCAGCCTAAAAATACTAACTATGTCGGCAAGCCTAATAAGCAAGACCAGATTAAACAGGCTATGGAAGTAAAGCAAAAGAATATTGAAAAATCTATTGATAGAAAGGAGGAATCTATTGACTGTTGGGCTAGTATAAATAATGCCACAATTTTAGTTGCTGAAATGTTAAGGGGTGGAGATGTTTTTAAGAATGATAAAGAGATAGCTACAAAGATAAAGTCTTTGGCCGAGGGAATAAGAGATGTCGCCCAGCAAATGAAAAGAGAAAATGCTTTCTTACCGGAAATTGCCCCAAAAGGATATGACAGGCAAAGTGAAGTTGTGGAAGCCGAAGAAGAAATCAATGAGCAATTAGATACTATTCAATACTAAAATGGATATTTTAAAAGTTCCATCAACAATTTCAAAAGTAATGACAATGGCCGATAAAGGATTGCGTGTCCAAGTTGATACTAATGAGCTTACTCCCGAAGATGCTGGGAAAGTAATGATGATGAAAGATAAATTTGGATATTTTGTATTTGCCGAACAAGTCAATGAAAATGATATTAAAGATTTGCCGAAGATTATTTTAGAAAAAGAAGAAAAAAGTCCATCGGCCAGATTAAGAGCAACTTTATTCGTTTATTGGAAACAAAAGAAAGTAGGAAATGATTTTGATTTATTTTACAAGAGATGGATTAATAAAAAGATAAACGAAATAAAGGATTTACTAACTTAAATTTTATCTCGTCTGTTCGTAGGGTTGCTGAAAATAATAGTTGCCAAGTCTTCTAAAAGATATGCAACCCTACGGCAGACTGGAAATAAAATTATGGGATTATACATAGACTATTACGCAGAAAAGGAATTTGTGAATGAGCAGAGGGAAACTGAACCTGACACTTTTGGCATAAGGGATATTATAGTCAAAAAGGCTATAAAGACAAAAAAGTTAATCAGAATACATTTTAACGGAATGGTTGCTATACACGACCCTAAAAAATGGCAGAAAGCTAATCCCCCTGTTTTCAGAATATGGAAATATCCTGACAATCCGATGAGATTATTTAAAAGCAAAGCCAATTTTACGATGACCGAAGCAGAAGCAAAAAATGAAGAAGAAAAACAATATTTAATAATATGACTCAACCTCAAAAATATATCCTACATCACATCATCTTGTCTTTAATCTTTTTAGGCTTTATCGGATTCGTATTTTACTTCTTAATAACTTTGCCTAAAGAATGGTCATTTGAGAGGCAGGAGGTATCAGATATAGTCCTGATAGGTAATAACAGCCTGGTGGGGCAGGTAGAGCCTGTGGTAGCTATAAATTTAGGGGAGCAGACCATTTCAGCTTACTCTCCAAAAGAAGGTTGCACTAATCCTCAATGTTTAATGGCTAATGGAGAGGTAGCTCACTTAGGAGCTGTAGTAAATAATCAATATCCCTTAGGCACTAAAGTTTTGATAAATGGAAAGAATTATACAATAAAAGACCGGACAGCCAAAAGATATTCAGATCGTTGGGATATTTATGTAGATGATTACGATGTTGCTATAAATTTCGGATTAAAAAGTTTGACAGTAGAAATATTAAAGTAAATTAACAATAATCGGTTGGTTTAATTGGTCAGGCATGGGGAATGAATTGGTGTTTATGGCGGGCTAGCTAACCGCAGAGAAGGCATCTTTACAATCAAACCCGAACTTGTCTGACCTACTAAGCCAATCGGTTTCATCAGGGAATTGCGGGGGTTTGCCGAATACAAAGAATAAGGCAGGTGTAGTGTTAAGGCTTCCCACAATTCTCTGATAAAGCTGGTGGGTTATGTTCTGGGGTTAAGTCACGGGTCAAATAGTGCGTAGCTTACATCGTGGTATATCCTGCTTAATCGGTTGACAAATAATTTTTCACTTAACAAAAATGGAAAATAACAAAACCTCCGAGCATTAGCTTGCAGAACGACTACGCCCCCAGAACTTAGTTCATCAAATAAAATAATCACTAACTAAAAAATATATGTCAATCACAAAAAAAGAAGTTTTAGACAATCTTGAGCAAGTCAAAGCGTATATCCAAGAAGCCGAAAATAAAAAAGAAGAGAAAGTTTTAGGCATTGCTATTAAAAATAGATGGACAGGAGATATTATTTTTCAAAGCACGAAAACTACTTATCAAGAGGCGATTCAGGAAAAAGGAGATAAAAACCTGTATGGGGCTAACCTGTGTGGGGCTGACCTGTGTGAGGCTGACCTGCGTGGGGCTAACCTGTATGGGGCTGACCTGTGTGAGGCTGACCTGTGTGAGGCTAACCTGTGTGGGGCTGACCTGCGTGGGGCTGACCTGTGTGAGGCTGACCTGCGTGGGGCTAACCTGTATGGGGCTGACCTGTGTGAGGCTAACCTGTGTGAGGCTAACCTGCGTGGGGCTGACCTGTGTGAGGCTAACCTGCGTGGGGCTAACCTGCGTGGGGCTG
>Ga0172381_10000935_pt1 | contig 36217 bp, 31 predicted proteins | sample Leawel6488metaG_FD_119754 | JGI IMG/M metagenome (GOLD analysis project Ga0172381, IMG submission 119754) | Leachate microbial communities from a municipal landfill in Southern Ontario, Canada - Leachate well 64-88 metaG | ecosystem: Engineered > Solid waste > Landfill > Unclassified | place... | reverse complement strand
GTAAGCGGATTTAATCGGATCAGTGACGCCGGTCAGATTATCGCCGATGTAGAGATTAAACGGAAAATCAGTCGCACTGCTCACGGCTGTCGCCGAAGTACCAACGAAATAATCAGTGGATTTAAGCTGATCGGCAGCTGAAACCGAACGGCCAACACTAAATCCGACGATTACTAAAATCGTCGGCATAATCAAAAATAAAATCTTTATCGGCTTATTTAACAATCTCATAAATTATTTTACCCACATGGAAGTAGTTTTTTCGGCTTGCCCGGTCGCTAAGCCGTAAGCCCAAGAATCGCCGGCGGAACTATAATAAAAACTAATGGAGGATATTGTATCATTATAAAATTGTACTAGATTCTGTAAGGAAGCGATGGCTTCGTAGGAATCATACCAATTCGAGGGCAAATCAAATCCTGATACTTTAGAATCTATTTCTTTTTGACTGACGATTTTATCGGCTTGAATAATAATCTCTAAACCCTTTTGTTTTTCTTCGGAACCGTAAACTATCTGCCAAGCGCTGGACTTGCCATCCAGACCGAGAGCACCCAGCGACCGAATAAAAATTAGTTTAGAATCTGATGACCACTGTTCTATAACCGGTGCAGCTAAATCATAACTCTGTTTTAAAGTTAAAAGCGCCTGCGGAATCAAAACCTGATCACGCTCGGATTGCGGCCGTAATTTTACATTATAAGCGCCCCGCGGAATAAATTCTCCTTCATTAGCAGCAACCGCTACCGTATCGGGCAACACAATAGTATCTTCAATTATTTGCCCCTTAAAAGTAGGAGAAAAATAATCGGAAAAATTTAGAATATCTTTTTTAGAAGTTAAAAATATTATCAAAGCGATAATTAATAAAACAATCACGAAGATAATTAGTAGCAGCCGCTTATTTTTTATAATTTTCCACATAATAAAATATTTTACGGTTCAAAGGAATAAGTAACGAATACCTTAGCAGAAATAATATTAACGTTCGTGCTCGGTGTCAGCGATAATAGATTATCGACCGGATCAAGATTAAGATTAGCCGGGTCAACTTTATAAAGAAGCTTAAAATTACTGGCGCTAGCGATATTATAAGTAAGCGGCGACTGGTTATTAACGGCTACCTGAATATTATTAGTACCGGTTACCGGCGAGATACCATTTATTTCTAAGAAAGTGCTCTTAATCGCCACTGAAGACTCGGGGATATAAACCGCAAAACTACTAGTCGCCAACAAGCCGCCGGTTAGGGCGGTTTGTTGACCAATGACATAGAAACGGACGGTTTTGGCCGGTTGGGTAACATTTGAGGTCTTAAAGGAGCAAAAGGGCGAACTGGCGGCGCGAAGTGTTTGATTACCGTAGGCGTCGGTTGAATTAACCCGGAAATAATAAGTAGTATCGGAATCTAAATTATTAAGGCCATAAGAATGAGAAAAAGCCGTCGCTCCGGCCGGAACAGGATAAAGAGCGCTGCTTGATAAATTACTATTTTTACTATATTCAATCTGACCGGTGGCTGATTCGTCTGTCGACCAAGAAACCGTCGCGCTATTAGTCGATAAAGAAGTGACCGCATCGGCGCAAGCGTTAGCCCCGGCAAAAGAAATAACCGGACCGGCCGAATCGAGTTTAAAATCCGTGGCGTTTTCGCCATTAGCGCCAAAAGATACCCAATTACTATAATAATCGCTGCCGCCGCGATTATGCCGAACGCGCGCTTGCCAATGATAAACATTATCGGTCGGCGTAATAGAAATAGCGCAACCGCTGGCGGTCTGGGCGCAATCAACCGGCCCCGGACCAGACTTACCAGTTCCCTCCATTGCCGTGACACAAGCACCGACACCGCAAACAAAGGACGAACCGATAGGTTTATATTCGATCTGCGGATATAAAGTCCCGCCGGAAACGCTGGCTTGCATGGTCATGGTTAAATAAAGCGGAGTAGAACTAGAAATCCCGCCGACAGAGATAGCTTGAGTTAAAGCTGCGTCTTTAAATTGGTTAACGGCAGTCGGATCGTTCGGGACTAAACTTAAACCAGAAAAATTTAGATTATTAGAAGTATAAGTATTAGAGGTTATAAACACATTACCGGTTACGGTTCCAGTTGGAACGACGGTCGCAATCGCCGTACTAGTCCAGCTCGTTAAACTCGTTGCGTTAACGGCCGAGGTAAAAGTCACTCTATTATTAGTATCGTAAGCACTGGGACAAGCACCATTATTCTGACATAAATGATTACCATTAGTAGTAACCGGATCACCAATAATTCCAGAACTCGGGTTCAAACTAGTGATGCGCGGTAATACGCGAAAACCGGTCGTCGTATAAGTATGAGACTTATTGCTACTTCCTGCTCCCTGCTGCATGATTAAACTGCCAGTATAAACATTATCGGCAATAACCGTCGGCACCTGGACCGTAATCGCCATATTATTCCAGCTAGTCGTCGTGGCCGAACCACTCGGGCTAGAACAAGTCGTGCTATCGCAACCAAAAATTCTTACCCAGCCGCCAGCCGCAGCGGTACCAAAACGCGTGCCGTTTAAAGTAATAACTCCGTCGGTATCACCCACCGCATATTCACGTGCGGCATTAGCGACAGCGGTCGGAGCAGTTACGGAAGTCACTTGCGAGAAGACATAAAAATTTAAGCCGGTACTGACAATACCGTCAACGGTTATAGTTAATCCATCAACACCGCCAAAATTTACCCCCCAATCAGCATCCGTATCGCCTGTTACATTAGAATCAGTCAAAAAAGTAATTGAAGTACTAGTCCAGGTAGTAATATTAGCGTCAGCAATCTGATGCGTACCAATTTTTATATTATTAGTCGCCGTCGAACGATTACCGGCCGCTACGGTTCCTAAACCGGTACCCGTAATGGTAATTGTCTGTCGGAAAGCCGCACCGCCACCAATACGCGCGCCACAGTTAGTACAGGCGGCTGAATAATTAAGCGCCGTTTCGGCAGTATTTGTGTAACCGGCTAAAATAATAGGTTCTCGCGGCGTGAATGTTCCGATTAATACCCCAACATTATAATTCCCCCAGATATCTCGGTGAAAAACTTTGTAAGTATAGGCCTGTCCATTAGTTAAGGCGGTTGTTGTGCAGTCAGCACTCCCGCCAGTACCGTCAATTCGGGAAAGAGCTGTTGATGCGGCCGCAGAAACGACGCAAGCTAAAGTAGCGGTGCCGTTAGTGTTACCTTTAACGGGTGTCGAACCTTCGGCCGGAACTTCTGAACCGGCAAAAGCACTGGCCCAACGATAGACTATCGAGCCATTATTAGAATTAAAATCAGCAGAATCAGAGGTCGTCCAATTAAGAGTATTAGCGGCATTGCCGGCGGAACCGCTAAGCGCGGTCGCATTGTTGGGCGATGCATTATCAATAGTAAACGTTCCGCTTCCAGAATCAGTGCCGGCATGAGTCACATTAGTTCCTGTCCAACCAGTTACAGTCGCCGCCATAGTATATAACCCGCCCGGAGGAGCAGGCATTGAAGCATGCGAAGCGGCAGTGAGCTCTATTTTAAATTGCGTATTGGTAGTGGAAACCGGAATTGTACAACCGGATAAAGAAACCGTGTCGCCCGTTGGCGTTGTACTACAATAAGTTACATCTTCAGCGTCATTAATAATAGCGACTGTTTGAAGATATTGCCACATCCCCGCAGTCAAATTAATCGTTAGCCCCGTTATCGTGTCTGTGCTTTGGCTGGTTACCAAACCGAAAGAATCAACTGCACCATTAAACCCCGGGGCGGTAGTCATGTTCCCAGGATCACTAGTCACAAAGTTGCTGATAGTGGTAATTGATTTAAACCGACGATAAGCAAAAGAAAAACCCTGCTGCGGATGACTGGGCTTTGTGCCTAAAGAGGAGCCGCCGTCGGCGTTTGACCAAGTGAGAGTACCAGCCGCGTTCATATTCAAACGTTTAGCAAAAACAGAATTAGTAGAATCGGATAGAGTAAGCATGATTTCGCTAGAATCATAAGGATTTTCGTCCAGTTCATACCGGCCGCGAATATCATTAATTGATGGCGTTGCCGCCCAATCGCTTTGTTTAACGAGCGCGACTCCCGGAGTCGTCGCGAACCAACTAATACCGGTCCCCGTACTATCATCGTAAGTTAGAAACCATTTAGTAATACCGTTATTAGTCAACCAACCGGTTTGAGTTAAACGCATACCCGCTAATGGCGTTTCGCAAGAAGCATCGATATCGTTATAACCGGTCCAAGAACCGCCGTTCCAATAGGCGGCCTGCAAATCAGATCCGCCGTTACCAATAGAAGAAAAAGACATTCGATCAGAGGTCGGATCAGCGGCTAAATCAAGAACCGTCGCATCATTAGCCAGCGATGGAATAGCCGTCCGCGCCGCTGTCCAAGTGCAAGACGAAGCACCACCGGTACAGGTATTATAATAAGCGCCATTAACGGTCGCGCTTCCGCCTGAACCCCAAACAACCATTAAATCTCCCGACGAGGATTCATAAGCCAAGTCAAAACTATCAACATCTTGAGAAACGGAAATTCTTTCCAAATTAGTTTCTAAAAGTTTTAAATTTGTAAAAGTGCTGCCGGACCAGATGGCCGCACCTAAATCACTATTAGAACCAGCCCAAATAAAAGCATCCAGATTAGAGCCGTCACGGCCGTCACGAACCGCTTTAACCCATTGTATCGTCCCGGTCGTTAAAGTCGTAGTCGTTGGCATATTTACGGCTGCCGTCCAATTGGCCGCGCCGCAACCGCTGGCGCCGGATTTAGTGCGATAAGCGAGGGCATTAGTCGCCGCAGTATTACGAGAGTATAAGACTGTGACATCGCCAGTCGTTGTTTCATAAGCAATATCAAACCGCCGCGTCGTCGGCGTGCCACTCGGCGCGACCGCAATCGACCACTCGTTTGACCAGTTCGCCCCGTCATAGCACATCACTCGCAAATTACCCGTCGCATCCTGATAAGCGGCAATGTATTCATTTTTTGCTGGCGAGGCCTTCATTCTCGCGATAACTGGAGCGGCGCCAGCAACCGTCCCTGACGCCGGATCAAAAGCATTCGCAGTCGTATCATAAGCGCGCATCTGTGGTGTTGTGTTGCCGGAAACCCCATAAAAAATCATTCCGTCTTGATAAGTCGTCGGAACCGACGCGCCTGTCTCTTCGGTACCGATACTGCTGTAGAAAGAGGATGGCAGGTTTTGGTTGTTATACTCGGTCGCTAGCCAGTCGGCTGAACGCGCGGTTGCATTGCCGGTCACGCGTACCTCGTCAATTTGCCCATTAAAATACGAAGTTGTGGTACTCGGCGGATTAGTCCAATAATTACTGTAACCAGCACCGATAGTTACAGTCGTAAACGGGCCCTCCGGTGTTCCGCTCCAAGTACCGACCTGCGCGCCGTCGAGATACAAAGCTTCGCTCGTGCCAGATTTATTGATAACGATTGCCGCTTGGTGCCAGGCGCCATCATTGACCGTGGTGCTTGAGACCATGGTCGGGGTGCTACCGGTATAAACACCGCCGCGCAAGTATCCAGCAGTATCTACATAAAGCATCGGTTCCCAACTAGTGGGAGTGCTTCCGATAGCTGCGTTCTGCTCGGAATATATTACGCCGGCTGAGGTCGTTTTAAACCACAGGGAAACGATAAAATCACTGCTGGACGGCAAAACTGTTGAGGGATTGCTAATGTAATAGCTACTGCCGTTGAAATTGCCACTACCGTCGACTTGACCAGCAACCGCCGTCGCGCCGTAATTGGTGCTATTTGCGGTATTCAAAGTTGAATCGTTAACGGAAAGCGAATTGCCATCCGGTAGATGATATACCGCATTAAATGAGCTGTCCCAGGTCCCCTGCGCATTGGAGGCTGCGTTTCCGGAGTAGCCAGCGTAACCGTAGTACATGTAAAAAGACGTATTGGCAGTATGTGATAAGGTACCTATCTTTACCCAGGCTGCAAGCTCGCCGGTCGTTGGGACATATTTCTCGATTTCATAATTAAGTAATGTACTACCGTCGGCTGCCGTAAAAATAATATCACTACCGTCACTTTTGCCGACATGACCGCCACTGCTAGTATATTTAAGCTCGTTCGCTGTGGGACAACCAGTCGCGTTAAAGCACACCAACACCGGATAGTTTGTTTGATCAGTATTTGGCACCTGGGTATAGTCGACGGCAATGGCTTTGCGATAAACCCAATTGGCGCCGTACCAGGCGGCGTTCGTAACCCGAATTCCTGACCAACTAGAAAACACCCCTGATACAATTAAAACCACAATTATAGTCTTTTTAACAGAACCTTGATTAAATATTCGCTTTATAAAATTTATTTTGTTCGCCATCTTATTTGATTAAAAGCTATAACAGATATCATTTTCATATTAATTCGCCTGTAATGTAATGCTTCCCGGCAAGGTAGTCGTATCAATATCGGTCGCGCTTTCGTAAGCGTTACTCGGACAACTCGCCGGTCCAGAGCCGATATTCCCCCAATTAGTTTGATGGCAAAGTTTATTTCGCCAGCGGGTCAGATAAGCCTCCTTAACCAAACTGCCATCCGCCCAAGAAACCGTAACGCTAATCTTCTGGGTTGACGGATCGTCGCTAGCTCCGCCCGCACAAGGCGGTGCGGCGGCGACAATCGCTTTTGTCGTATTATCGCGACAGACATTAGTTACGGTAAAATAGCGCGTATAATTTCGTCCATCAACGCTAATTGTTTCATCGCCGTTACTAACCGCCCAGGGAGCGCCAGAAGCGTCGGAATGATAATGGTCGGTTGCTGTCTTCCCTAAATTATAAATATTCTGCCATTGTTCAAAACTAATGCTTTCGGTAGCCTTAATCGTCGCATCTGCTAAATTTAAGGCGGCGCTATTCTCAATTGACCATTTATCGGTATTAAAACCGGTGACCACAATCTGCGCTACTAAGGGCGAGATGATGGCAAAAACGCCGATGACCACCAAAATCTCCAAAAGCAACGACCCGGGCCAGAAAAACTTTCCGGAAAAATATTTTCTTATTTTTCGTCTGATGGCCATAAATAATTTTAATTTACCAGTCCCTGAGAATTAACCGCGATTATTTGCTGCTCTTGCCCTAAACCTAAAACTATTCCGACCGCCGTCGTCGTCCCGCTAATTTTGCTAAAAATTACGTCGAGACTACTAGCTTCCGGCGGATTGCTAAAAGCCGCATTATTCTTTAAATAATCAGTCCGGGTAATTTCTTTGGCGACGTCGCTATAATCAGTCGAACTAGAAAATATTTCGTAATAATCATTAGCACCGTTTACAAAATGGATACCCCAATTCCGATCATTGGCGCCATTCATCGCCTGATTTCTAGTACTGCGTAAATCATAAGCGATCATTTGGGCGCTATCTTTTAAACCGGCACCGCCGAGAAAACTACTGAAAGAATCTCGGCTCATGGCCGCGATCACCGCCAAAACGGCAATAACCAATAAAAGTTCCAACAGAGTAAATCCGGATTGATGTGTAAATTTCTTAAGCATTTTAATAATCAAAATCTCCGACCATCTGGTAAATCGGCATCAGAATCGCGACGGCAATCGTTCCGACCATCAAACCCATAAAAAGAAGTAAGAGCGGTTCCAAGAAGGTCGTCAAATCTTTTAAAGCACCATCGACATCATCATCATAAAAATCAGCGAAATTCTTTAAAACCTTACCGGTCGAACCGGTTCTCTCACCCACCGCCACTAAACTCGTTAAAAATTTAGGAAATAAATTAGCCTCGTTTTTTAAAGAGACCGACAACGGAATACCATTTTTAATTTCCTTATCCGCCCGGAGAATCGCCGCCTGATAATTCGGATTACTAACCGCGCTCGCCGTCAGATTCAAAGATTCAGAAATTGATAAAGCGCTATCAATCAAACTGCCTAAAGTACGAGAAAAACGGACTAAGATTATTTTTCGCACCAAATTCTTTACCGCTGGCAGATGAAAGGCGAGATAAGAAAGGACTTTTTTCCCGCGCTTGCTCTTCGCAAAATACACAAAAAAAGCGGCCAGACCGATAAGCACGGTGATGTCTAACAGAAAACTATAAGTCAAAGCGTTGCTGACGTCCATCAAGATTTTCGTTAAAAACGGCAACTGAATATTATTCTGCGCAAAAGATTTAGAGAGCTTCGGCAAAACAAAAATAAGCATCATGGAAATTATGCCCAGAGATGAGACGAGAAGAATTAACGGATAAGCCAGCGCCGATTTTACTTTTCGAATAAGCTTATACTCCTTAGTTAAGTGCTGGCTAAGGTCTTCCAAGGCATTATCTAGACGGCCCGAGGCTTCGCCGGCTTTAATCATCCCAACAAAAAGAGGCGGAAAATAGTGGCTATTTTTAGCAAAAACCGCTGACAAAGGCTGGCCATTTTGAATACTTAATTGCGCGTCAAGTAAAAAAACTTTCACTATCGGCTTAGTCGCGTCACCAATTAAAATATCTAGTGCTTCATTTAAACTAAGTCCAGCTTTAATCGTCGCCGCTAGATTACGAATAAGAGCAATTCTATCTTGTACCGTAAATCTCTCCAGAATATTTTTAGAACTAAATGATGAATTGGTATTAAGCTCGCTCTTTAATTCTATCTTAACGGGTAATAACTGCTTCTGGGCTAAAGTTGCCGCTACGCCCTCGCTATCCGGGGCATTCGTTTCACCCATGACTATTTTTCCTTCTTTGTCAGATGCTTCGTAAATAAATAAAGGCATAATGTTTATTCGCTGATAACGCGCAAAATTTCTTCAATCGTCGTTACGCCGCGCTGGACCTTGCTTAGACCATCTTCAAACATGGAAACCATGCCGGAAGCGAGCGCCGTTTTTCTAATTTCACCGGCCGATAAAGATTTATTTATTAAATCGCGGATATTGTCATCAACTACTAAAATTTCAAAGATGCCGATTTGCCCACTAAAACCGCTGCCATCGCAAACTTTGCAGCCGCGCCCGCGGAAAACTTCTTTCGGCAAAAGATTTTCCTTTTTCTTTTTTGTTTTAGCGCCGCCGGAAAACAGGGAGAATTGGCGCATAATCGTCGTCTCCTGCTGTTTATTTAATTTATAAGATTCAATACAAGACAGACAAATTTTACGCACTAAACGCTGAGCAATCACCAGATTAACCGTCGAGGAAAGCAAAAAAGGTTCAACGCCCATATCGATCAAGCGCGGCACCGCCGACGGTGCATCGTTGGTATGCAAAGAAGAAAGTACGAGATGTCCGGTTAAAGCCGAATGGACGGCAATATCCGCCGTTTCATTATCGCGAATTTCACCAATCATGATAATATCCGGATTCTGGCGCAGCAAGGAACGTAGACCATTAGCAAAAGTAACCCCCGCTTTAGTGTTGACCTGGGTCTGATTGATATTACCGACTTCATATTCAATCGGATCTTCGATCGTCGTGATATTTACCTTTGGCGTATTTAAAATATGCAGGATAGAATACAGAGTGGTTGTTTTTCCGTGTCCGGTCGGACCGGTCACTAAAATCATCCCGTGCGGTTTCTTAATTTCTTCTTGAATAAGTTCTTCCGACTTTTCATTAACACCGAGATCGGATAGCGATAATGGTTTAGCCGAACTTTTAAGCAGGCGCATCTCTACCTTTTCGCCGTTAAGAACCGGCATCACATTAACACGAATATCAATCTTACTTCCCTCTTCTAAATTAAAATGAAAACGGCCGTCCTGAGGTACACGATGTTCGTCAATCTGCATCCCGGCTAAAATCTTAACACGAGCGACGAGAATCGGATTAATATCTTTGGGTAGAGTAAGAATTTCTTCCATTATTCCGTCGACGCGATAACGGACTAAAAGTCGTTTCGGCAAGGGTTCAAAATGAATATCCGAAGCGTTCATAATTACCGCGTTCTCTAGAATACTATCAAGAATAGTAATAATCGGCACCGCTTCCGCCATTCGCGATAAATCGGTTTCTCCAGCCAGAGACGACGACTCTTTAATATTCTCTTCTATTACCTGATTGAAATCAACGCCGATTTTTTTATGATATTGTTTAAAAATGTAGCCCAAACTGACCGAGGAAGTTAAATATGTTTCTATTTGGAAGCCATATTTATGGCGAATGAAATCTACCGTATCTAAATCCAAAGGGTTAAGCATCGCCACTTTCGCCGTTTTCTTTTCTAAATTAGCTTCAAAAATCACGGCTCCTTTAGTTTTTACGAAAGTCTCCGGTAAGAGGTTCAAAGTCTCAGGCGGAATAACATTCTTCCGCAAATCCACCACCGCCACGCCAAAATAAGGAGCGAGGAGTTCTAGGAGATAGTCCTCGGTAAGCACTTCGCGGCCGATAAGCACGTTAGAGATTGTCTGCCCGGAACGAAAAGCCTCGGCGCGAGCCGCCGTAAAAACCTTCTCGTCCACTAATCCGGAGTCCAGTAATATCTCTTTTAATTTTTCCTCTTTGATGTACATGGGTTATAAATTATTAACTACGGCACTCTTCAACTAAGCGTCAACTTACCCTTATTATACCATTTAAACCGCCAGAGCGGAAAGACCTAAAATGATAACTAAATAATTTCCAAAAAGAAGAGTTAAAAGCATCGCAGAAATTAACGGCCAAATTAAACTAACGGTCTTTTCCCCCGCTACTGTCCTGACAACTACTAATATTAAAGTCAGCCCTAAAAAAAGAGGTAAAAAGATTAGGAACTTCGGCCAGCCGGCTAAAAGCGCCAGTAAGAACAGGAGGTTTAAATCTTCAGTATTAATAACTTCCGCTCGGCGGCGTTTCAATAAATAAAAAATCAAATAAAGAGCGGCGGCCATTATTAAAGACAATAATCCCGGTAACCAAAAATGCCAGAAAGAATAACGGGCGAAATATTCCCAGGATTGATAGGGCGGCAATAAGAATTGTCCGAGACCCGAAGTCTGCCAAATATAATATTGCAAGCCGGTCAGAAACGATTTAAACAGCAAACCGGCGCCCAGAAGAAAAATAGTCAATCTCTTAGTCGTTAAGGACTCTAAACGGAGGATAAAGGATAATTTCCGGCCGCGGAAGAAATGCCGAGCCGCCACTAAAATTAATACTAAAAAAGCGAGAGAAATCGGCGCCCAGATAACCCCAAAATTTAAAATAAAATTTAACACTTTCATAATTAAATTATAACAAAAATCACCCCTTCTTAAAAGGGGTGATTTTATCTAGAATCTCAAAAAATAATTAGAAATCAGTTCCGGTGCCAAGCAAGGTTAAATCCGTGCCAACTTCGTAGTAAGCGGCGTTATTACCGCCGTCTTTAGCCATTCGATTATCAGCCACCGTAAAAGCATTACTTTCTAAAACCGCGGCAATTTCATACTTCAAAGTTTTTTCGCTGCAAACATAGCGGTAAACTAAATCCGTGCTCTTCGGAGCGGCGGCGGTAGCGACAGTATTAGTCGGATCAACCGGCAAGTTAGAAATCGGCGAACCGCCCATTAAACTAGCAATATTAACCGGCAACCAACCCGTACCATCAACTTTACCAGTGCTAGTCGAAGTAACTTGCCCCGGAGTCAAAGTTGAACTGACAGCAGTAGCGCCATCAATAGTCGTACCGTTAGTAAGCGCAGTTTCAATACCAAGACTATAGTAAATCTTATCACCAGCGGCGTAAATAGTGTCAGAAGAAGTATTCCCCTTACAACCAGCGTTAGAAGCGCCGGCCATAATCGGCGAAGTGGTGCTAACAGAATAAAGACCTAAAGCCATTTTCATCGTCGCTAAATCCGACATTCTTTGTGAATCGCGAGATTTCTTTAAGATTTCTCCCGGATCAAGAATTAACACTAAAATAACCGATAAAACCGCGATTATCGCGATAACGATTAAGAGCTCCAATAATGTGAAGCCTTTTTCCCCTTTTAGGGAAAGTGATCTGTTTCTCATAATTTTTTACGGCCCGAGATAATACCCTCCGGCACTTTGTTATTTAATAATTATTCTTTTTAAATTATAGCACAAAAAGCGAAAAAAGCACAATAAAAGCAGTTAATCCTTATTTAGCTGCAGCGATTTTTCTTTTTTAACAGGCAAAGAGAAGCGAAACTCCGCTCCCGGGCCATCTTCTACCGACTTGTTTACTAGCCAAATATGCCCTTGATGGAGATAAATTAAAGCCTTAGCGATAAAAAGACTAAGACCGAAACCGTTAGGCGATGTCTGTTTAGCTTCTTCGCCGCGAAAAAATTTCTGGAAAATAAATTCTCGGTGCGCTGCGCCTACTCCTATTCCCTGGTCGGAAATGGAAAATAAAAGTTCCTGACGGCCGTTTTCTTCCCGGGCCGCGGTAGAAATTTCAATCGTTGACCCTTTAGGAGAATATTCGATCGCGTTAGTAATTAATGATTCTACGGTTTCTAAAATCTTATGGCGATCCATAAAAAAAGCACCAGAAAAAGATAATTTTTTAGAAATCTTTATTTTTTTGGCGTTTATTTCTTTAGTCAGAGAAGTTAAAGCCTCTCCCACAATTTCTTTATTAAAATCTACTTCGTCATATTTCAAAACTATCTTGCCTTCTTCTATTTCTAAGGCAATCATCAAATTATTCAAACCGCGATTAAGGTCCATCAAGGCGTGATAGGTATTTTGAGAAATATCCTTAACCTTCGGAGATAGTCTGCCGAAGGCGCCTTCTAAAAGAAGCTCAAAATTCCAACGGGCTACCGACAGCGGTGTTCGCAATTGATGCGAAACTACCGTAATAAACTCGGATTTTAGTTCATCTAATTGAATAATTTGTTCAACGCTTAAAGTATTAGCGATAGCCACGGCGGCCGTCGGCGCAAAAACTTCAAAGACCCGAAGATCTTGATCGGAATAAGATTCGCCGGAAAGCTTCTCTCCTAAAATTAAAATATTATCACGCTTTTTTCTAGTCTTCAACGGGACAATGGCATGAATTTCAAATTTCCGCATGATTTTTTTTAAACGACTCTCCGATAACTCTTCAAAAATCGTAATCGCCCCTAAACCGGTCATTTCCCGTAAATCAGTGGCTGAAAATTCCGGCTGGCATTTATAGCCTTCGTGACTAATATGCAAAATATGCCTACCGTTCGCCAGAATTAAAGCCCCGCAATTAATATGCATCTCTTCTAAAAGTTTATGGAGCAGATTACGGCCGAGTTCATCAAGCCGCAGGCTAGAAGACATAATTAAAGCCAAAGTATATAGCAAGCGATTTTCGTCGTAATGATGACGGAAAAAAACGCGATTAGTAGCGCGCTCAAAAAAATCGCGTAAGGGTTGAAAAGAAAAAGTAATGGCGACGGCAAACAGCACGATAACTAAAATATTGCCTTTAGAATCCGGATTTTGAACAATAAAATAAGTAGCTAAGGACACGCCGGTCGCATAAATAGCACTAAGAGAAACAATTAAAAATGAATAGGTGACCAAACGGGCAACGGCCTGGCGAACGCTCATAAAACGATGACGAATAATAACATAAGCGATAGTTGCTACCATCGGCAAAGAAAAAATCGGACCTAAATTATTATAACTAAAGTTCTGAAAAAAAATCGGCAAAATTAAATTAGTAATTATCGTCGGCACCATAAAAAAAGCGAAGCCGAGCGCCGTATACCAAATTCTAGTGCGAATAATACCATGATATTTAAAAAGTTTCCAAACCAGAATTATTAGACTCAAGATAATAAACGCTGGTAAATAAAGACTAAAGATTGGCATTAAAAATCCGAGATCACCGGTAATAGCCCCGTTAATTATTTTTATATCGCCCTTAATTAACCAAGGAGAAAACGTTAAGCCAACAAGTGCCGCCGTTACCGTCGAAATAATTATTTCCCATTGAAGTTTAATCTTTTCCCGATTAGGATACAAAAAAGCAAAATATAAAAAACTATTAGACAAAAGAACGGCAAAAGAAAAGGCGAGCCGACTGCACCAAAGTTGCATCATCGGCCCGCCTATTGAGGTAATCGTAAAAAAAAGCGCTAAATTCCAGAAAGCTAAGCTTAACGCGAAAACGCAAAATAACGCGTTAAATCGGGATTTTTTCTCGGCCCTAAATACTAGAACCCCCAGGAAAGTATTCGCTAAAAATACGATAACCTGGAGAACTAATATAGTTTTTATAAGAATTGTCATTTCTTTTTTCAAACGGCGGGCGTGCTAACGCTGGCGCCGAAATGGTATTATGATATTCTTTATAATCGCCGCAAATTTTAATCTGCCAACCGTTTCTTGACAGAGCGCGCCAGAGCATTTCCGTGGCGGCGCCGATAAAACAAGAATATCCTTGACTCAATCCATGGCTTACTGCGATTTCTAATAACGCTAGAAATAACCTACTACTTCGACACTCCGGTAAAACTATGACACGAGATGTCTCGATAGTTAGTCTCCTGACTTCAGGGTCAGTAATCTCCAGCGGTAATGGGAAATACTCTTCCAATAAAAATCCTCGGCTGGTATCGGGAAAATAACGGACGCAACCAACAATCTTACCTTTTTCACGGGCAATAAAATATGTCGCAAAATCGTCAAACCAATCTATTTCTCGGCTATCAGGACAAGCAACTTCATCAACCATTCCTGTTTCCAGATAATATACATTATACCGTAAACGAAAAATTTCCTCAATCTCTTCCGGAGTCTGCGCCCGTCTAATCGAAGCGCCCTCATCTTTTCGCGCAGTTATTAATATTGAACCGTCGCCGTAAACAATTTCTTGCTGCAAAATCTGAAAACCGACGGCGATTAGCATATCCCGCAAAGCGTCTGGTCCTAAAAAATAAAAAGTCTTCTGCCTCGCTTGATGCGCTATCTGCCTATTCAATATAATTAACAAAATCCAAATAGGCGAACGAATTATAAATTTAATTAATTCCCAAGCATCTTTATTGCGCCATGTGTCTCGCCAAAATTCCCGCCAAATTGGTCCTTGTTTCGGTAAAAAAGGGTTACTAATAACCAATAACCCGCCATCTTCCAACCGCCCATACCAATGTTCCAAGGTTTTTCTCGGGTCATCACTAGCATAAAGGCTGTTAACGGAAATAATCCGGTCATATTTTTTCGCTCCCGGAATATTATCATAAGTTCCCGGTGAAAAAAAAGACGCGCTATCGTCTAATTTCTTTTTTGCCCGAGTTAACATAGCCGACGATTGGTCTAAACCAAAGATTTTTATTCCCCAAGGTTTGCCTGAAGTTTTAACTAGTTCTTCAATCGTATTGCCAGTTCCACAACTAGCGTCTAAGATCGTTAAGTTTGGAATGAGCTGTAAATACTCAATCACCTTTTTTTGCATTTTTACATACGGGCTAAAAGTCCGTAACAAATCATAAATTCTAGCATAAAAATCCCAGAATTTTTTTTTCTTCATCAAATTATTAAATACATTCATTTTGATTTCCTTTCTTGTTTTTGGTTTGTGATTTTTACTTTATTTTATTAATTTTAATGAACTTCAAAAAGCTAGATTTAACTTTAAAACGCGCTCCAAAAGCGCGTTATTACTATCTGTCTCTTAAAACATTATAATCTAAAGCCACTGTTTTACTTTAGCGACAATATCGCTAATCTTAACATTCGCTTTGACAATATAGTCTTTAACGCCAAGATCTTTCCCCCGTTCAATATCCTGCGGCTGGCCGAGATTACTAAGAATCAAAACCGGGACATTCTTCCATTTATCATTTTTACGAATTGTCTCTAAAACCGTAAAACCGCTAATACCCGGCAACATTAAATCCAATAAAACCACCGCCGGCGGTTCTTTCTCTAAAAGCGCTAAAGCCTCTTTACCATCCGAAGCAATCTTTGTTTCTATCCCCTCTTTTTGAAACTTAACCTGATAAGCCTTAACCAGAAAGAGGTCATCTTCAATAATCAACACGCTCTTTTTGCCTAAATCACTTTCTTTTTTTACTGTTTTAGTAACTGCCATATTTTAAATCTTTAAAATATTCTTAACTTTCTTAACGACGTTTTCTATAGTATACTCACTTTTTACCAAATAATCAATCACGTTCATGGCAAACGCCTGCTTAACTTTTTCTTGTCCACTGGAAACACTAAGAATCAGCACTGGCAAATCTTTAGTCTCCGGATTCTCGCGGACGCGACGCAAAAATTCTAAACCGTTCATTCCCGGAAGCAAAATATCTAACCAAATTAAATCCGGCTTTCGGCTCTGTAAAATCTTTAAACCGTCTTCCCCACTACCAGCGACAATCGTTTCCACGCCTTCTTTTTCTAATTTTAATCGGGCGGCTTCCTGTAAGGAAGCCTCATCTTCCACTATTAAGACCGTATACTTATACTGTTTCATATCTTAATATTTTATACCTTCTTAGAAGTAAAATTGTCTACCCGTTTGATAATATCTTCTAGTTTATAATGACTCTTAACCAGATAGTCAACGACATTAAGCTCAAACGCCCGACGAATTTTTTCCGGGCTGGCGGAAACAGAAACAATTACTACCGGCAAATCGCGATAGGCCGGATTCTTGCGTAATATCTCCAAGAAAGCAAAGCCACCCATCCCCGGCATTAAAAGATCCAGCCAAATCAAATCCGGTTTTTCCTTCTCTAGAATCGTCAAGGCCATTTCCGCAGTCGTCGCCGGTAAATAATTCAAACCCTCGCGGCTCATTTTTAATTTAATAGCGTCTTGAAGTGGCGCTTCGTCTTCCACGACCAGAATTGTCTTGGGTTTTATAACCTTTTTCTTTAATTCTGTATTTTTATTAACCATAATTTAATTATACTTAATATTTATAAACTAAGCAACGAACTATACTCCCAGGCCAACTTCGCCTTCCTTGCGTTCCATACCGGATAAAGGAATCGTAAAATAGAAAGTTGTCCCCTTTCCTTCTTCTGTTTCGAACCAAATTTTCCCGCCCCATCTTTCCACTAGCATTTTTACCAGTGACAAACCTAAACCGGAGCCTTCAGGCACTAATTTAAGAGCATTTTCCGCGCGGTAAAATTTTTCAAAAATTCTTCCTTGATATTCCTTAGGAATACCGATCCCCTGATCTTTAACCGAATATTCAACCTCCTTGCCCTTCTTAATTACCGAAACATTAATAATCGATTTGGCCGGCGAGTAGCGCGAAGCATTAGAAAGAAGATTTTGGATAACCTGCCAGATAACCTCTTGGTCCATCGGAACAGTTGGAAACGGATCAGGATCCATTTTAATCACTATTTTTTGTGACTTAGCTTCCATATCCGACTTCAACGTAAAAGCTACTCCGGCCGTAGTATTCTTAAAATCAATATCAACCGGCTCAATTTTTAGCCGGCCGGCTTCTACCCGAGCAATCTGCAATAAAAGATTTACTAGATTAATCATTCGTTCCGTGCCTTGGTAGATACGTTCAATAAAATGTTTCTGTTCTTCATTAATATTCCCAGCGTCGCCGTCAATTAGCATTTCCGAGAACCAACGCATTGAGGTTAGCGGCGTACGTAACTGATGGGAAGCAACGGAAATAAAACCAACTTTCGCTTCATCTAAGGCTTTTTCTTCGCTCGCATCCCGAAACATCATTACCGTACCAATTAGATCTTTCTTCGAAAGCGGCGTAGCCACAATTAATACCGCGAATCTTTTCCCGGAAGATTTTTCCAAGAAAAAATTATCTTCTAGGCTAGAAACGATTGTTTTATTTTTCTTCACCGCTTTCGCTATCGGATGAATATCCCAAGCAGCCAATTCTCTTCCCGAGTAAAGCGGTACTGTGCTGGCGATATCTTTGCCAATTAATTCTTCGACGGTTTTCTTCAAAAATCGCGCCGCCGTCGGATTAACCAAGCTTATCTTATTATCCTTATCGACGACGATTAGCCCTTCACCCATAGACTCAATAATCGTCTGGATCTTATCGCGCTCTTCTTTTAAATTCTCCCCTAAAATCTGAGCATCATCAAGCAGATTAACCATCGCCGTCTTGGTTTCCTCTAATTCTTTATTACTCGCCGATATTTCGCCCATCTTCTTCGCTAAATCGATACTGGAAGTTTCCAGCGCCGCTATTTTTTCCTGTAAATTATTAACCATTAAATCAAACGAGCGCGATAAGCTGCCGATTTCATCTTTTTTATTAACTAAATTCTTGCCGACGCCCGAAGACAAATCTCCTTTACTGATTCGTTTAGCTATTTCTGATAAGGCAATAATCGGACTGGTTATTCTGCGCGCCAAAAAAATAGATAAAATAACAGAAAAAAGGGCGATAATGACGATAACAATTCCAAAAATCGTAATAATCATCATCCGTTCTTGCTGAATAGTTTTAGTAAGAGCGGCAATATTTTCGGTTTCAATGAGAAGTAAATTAGAAATATTCTGTTTAACAAAATCCAATTTTAAATTAGTCTCGTTAAAAACTTCCGTGACGCCAATCATGTCTCGGCTGCTTTCCCATTTTGCTTTAGCCGCTTCGATATCTTTAATTATCACCGCCAAAGAATTATTAACGCTCCGATAAGTCAGCTTAGTTTCCTGGCTAACATCGGCCGCTGATAATTTTGAATCCAGAGTTTTTTGGATATCATTAATATCATGCAATCTCTTCTGATAGTCAGTATAATTATTATTTTTTATACCATTATACCAATCCTGTACTATCAGCCAGATATCGTCTTTAAACGCTTGTTCGTAAACAATATTATCATTGATACGAGCGTATTTGTTAACTAAATTAAAATTAACAACAATAACTGCTACCGCCAGCAAAATCATGCTGGTGATAACTGTTAAGAAAGCCGCAATTATTTTGTTTTTTATTGACTGCATTAGTTTTTATTTTTTATAAACATCTTCGCGCGGATAATAACCGTCTTTAATAATCGTGTCGTCGATATTATCTTTCGTTACCGGAACTGACTCTAATAAAACCGCGGGCACATCAGCCTGACCATTATTAACCACTCCCGTGGTATTAATTTTTTGGTCCTTAGCCATTCTAATCGCCAACTCTACCGCGGCGCCGGCTAATTTGCTGATTGGTTTATAGACAGTTACAGTTTGCGTTCCGGCGACAATGCGACGCAGAGCCGATAACTCCGCGTCCTGCCCGGAAACCGGCACCTGGCCGGAGAAACCATATTCGCTTAAAGCGGTAATGGCCCCAAAAGCCGTGCCGTCATTAGCCGCGACGACACCATCGACACCGTCTTTATTTTCGGCTAAATATTTTTTTAAATTCTCATAGGCTTTATCCGGGCTCCAATCCGCCGTAAATTCCTCAAAAACTATTTCAATTTCACCACTGTCTATTTTTGGCTGTAATAATCTAAAAGAACCTTTTTTTAACAGTAAAGCATTATTATCGGTCGGCGCGCCGCCAACATAAGCGATTTTTAATTTTTTTCCGGCATCAAGTTTACCAGCTAAACTTTTAAGGACATACTCCGCCTGATACTCGCCGACTTTTTCATTATCGAAAGATAAATAAAGATCAGGAGCCGTATTTCTAATTAAACGATCATAAGAAATAACTTTAATACCGGATTGATGGGCCTCACTGATTACCTCGGCTAAACTATCAGCATCATAAGGAGCAATCACTAAAACATCGACGCCTGCCATAATCATCCCCTGAATCTGAGAAATTTGCTTGGCGCTATTATTATTAGAGTCTTGCAAATCGACCACCACGCCCAACTCGTCGGCTCTCTTTAAAAATTCTTCTTTATCTCTCTGCCATCTTTCTTCCTGGAGAGTTCCCATGGAGAACCCAACTAAAATATTCTCCTGCGGTTTTTCAGCGGCCGGAACAACAATCGGCGTTTGGCGATAATATAATACGCCGATAATGGCGGCCACGACCACTAGAATAATAATTAGCCCGACTAATAGCCTTTTTTTCATAAGTTTAACAATTAAATCTTATATAAAATTTTATAAAAATTACTTCCGGCTGTTTTTTAATTTTTCTATTTCCGCTTTTAATTCTGCCATCTTCAGTTCCCGGCCAATCATATGTTTATTCATCCGTTCTAGCTCCGCAAGCTTCTCGTTTAAAAATTTAGTTCGTTCGGCGATAGTCTGTTCCAAGCCAGTTTTTAGTTTCTCTAATTCCGTTGTTCTCTCCTGTACCCGCTTGTCTAAACTACCACGCTCTTTCTCTAATTCAGCCGTTCGCACCGCCACTTTCTGCTCTAGTTCCTCCGTATGAGTCCGCAAACGTCCGGACATCATGTTAAACGAATCAGCTAGTTCTCCGAGTTCGTCTTGAGTTTCAAGATTTATCTGATAGTTAAGATCTCCGCCGTGAATAGCAACCGTGCCTTGTTTTAGTTTAGAAATATTCCGCAAGAGCACCCTCTCTAGCATAATTGAAATCAAAATATAGCAGATTAGCATTCCCGCCAGCGCCCAAATAATATTATAAACAGCATACTCGCGCACCCGGGCGTCAGATTCAGCATACGGCAGAGATAAACGAGCGACCGCGATAATATTATTATTAACGATTAAAGGGGTAATATATTCTAAAGAAGCCTGCTGCCCGGTATTTAAACTATCGACAATCAGCAAACCGGAAAAAGCTTTCTTAATCTTATTTAAGTCAACCTCGGAACCAGTCGTCCTTTCTGGATTAGTCGTATAAATAACGGAATAATCCGGTTGATAAATCTCGGCAATACTTACTTTTTCGCCCAATAAACTTTCTAATTTAATTTTATCTTGTGCCGTACCGAAACTAAGATCACCGCTTTCGAGCAAAGTGCGATAAGAATCTAGCCGATTCAACAATAATTGCTTTTCCGTACTATTCTTGCTGCTAATCGACAAAAAGGTGATTACCGACAAAACAAGCAAAATTGGCAATAAAGTCGCAATCAATATTTTAGTTCGTAAACTAGATATTTTAATCTTCATATTTTACATTTATAACACCCGAAATTAACGACTAGCATCAACCCCCGCCATATCCATCTTTATTTTTTCATAAGCTGCGGTAGCGGTCATTTTACCATCCATTACCGCGCCGAGATGCTTAGTAAATTGTAAAGTTAAATCCTTATATTTTTCTCCCAAAATATAATCTACAGTCTTGGAATCAAAAATGTTACCGCCGTATTTATTCGTAATATAGGTAATAAAGGTATCATACTGATTAGTGCTCTGCGAGGTATTCCCCGCCTGGCTAAGGTTGCCTTTAACACCGGATGGGGCTTTCGCGTAACGCACCCATTTCTCGGCGCTATTCGGTTTAGCGAAAGACATTAAAAATTCCACCGCCTCATCACGCACCGGAGAATTCTTGGCGACGGCAAACATCGGATTATAACCACCAATATAATGATTTACCGGCTGATACATCGGCATCTCGACCGGCACCATCTTCATCGTTTTATCGCCGTCAATCCCATGCCAGTGGCTATACATCCAACTAGCACCGCAAACTGTAAAGACCGCTTTATTATTCAAAACATAATCTCTTGTCCCAAACCAATTCAAATCTTCCCAGCCGGATATTAACGGCTTGTATTTACTCAGCTGTTCTAAAGAGCTTAGAACTTTTTGAACTGCCGCCATTTTCGCCGGCGTATTACTCTTATCTTTTAACTCATCGAGATTAGAAAATTCCGATCGAAATAAACTTTGAAAAATATTCCAAACGCTCGGCGCGTAACCGATACCGCCGACATAATCGCCGCTATCGTAAAGCACTGGGATATCTGTCCCGTTCTTTTGGTTATAGTCGGTAACCGCTTTAAAATAGCCGAGCAAATCATCAAAAGTCATTCCTTCTTCTTTAACCTTAATACCCATCATGTCCGTTAATTCTTTATTATAGAAAAAAGGCTGGTAAAAACCTTCGATATACGGACCGGTAATCACACCATTCATATGGCTACGAAATTGCGGGTCAGAAAGAATGAAAGATTTTTGCGATTCCTTAAAGCCCGGGACAGTCTCAAAATCCACTAAATAATTCTTAGCCCAGTCTTGATCATTAAGCGCGGTCGCTATTTCCTGATAATAAAAAGGCTCTAACCAAATAATATCCCAATTAATTTGGCCACTCTTAAGCTCATCAATCGTCGCCTGTAAAGCGCCGCTACGACCGTCAGGAAAATCAGCGTTCCACTGAAGATTAATCTTAGTACCGGGATTTCGAACTTCAAACTCTTTCACGGTTTCCGTAATAAAATTTTCTCGCAAATCTTCGCCTTTCCAATGCCCCTGCATATTAACAATTTTCTCTTCTTTAGGCACCGTAGCGTTTATTGGCGCCTGAATTTGTGAAACAGGACGGAAATATCGCAGATAGGCCAACCCGGCCAAAATAACAACCAAAACGACAGCCGCGATAATGATTAATTTTTTATTCATACGTTTATAATTAAATTTATGACAAAATTATTTTTTATTACCTTTAAGTTTATCAAGCTCTTCCTTTAATTCCGCCATTTTCAATTCCCGGCCGATCATATGCTTATTCATTCTGTCCATTTCCACCAACTTAGCTTCCAAGGCTTTAGTTCTTTCTTCAACTGTTTGTTCCAGACCGATCTTTAGCTTCTCTAATTCGGCGGTTCTGTCTTTAATCCGCTTTTCCAGGCTGCCACGTTCTTTTTCTAATTCGATTGTCCTTTCCCGGACTTTAGCCTCTAAAATACTATAGGACTCCTTTAATTTGGCCGCCATCTCGTTAAAAACTGCCGCCAGACGGCCAATTTCGTCCTGCGATTTTATTTCCATTTTAATATCGAAATTACCTTCTCTAATTTTTTCCGCCGCTCGCGTTAAGGTTTTTAGCGGTCGGGTGAGCGTAATCGTAAACAGCAGAGTTAAAAAAGTCACTAATACTAAACCCGGAAAAACGACAAAAAATATTTGCCGATAAACTTCGTTCATCCGGCCGGTTAAGGATTCCTGCGATAAGAAATAACGCATGGAAAAAAGATGGCCGCTAGACTGATAAATAGGCACGATAATTTCCGTGACCGTCTGGTCGTTATTTTCCACTTCCCGATGCGAAGTCTGTTCACTGATAATAATATCGAGAGTAGCTTTATCGCTAATCTGCCGAAAAGCGCCTTCATACTTGCCGGTTTGGAACTCTTCCGAATCGAAAAGTACCCGGCCATTAACGCCCAATAAACTCACGCGGACAATATCCGGATTATTAGCGAGTATCACCTGGACATTTTCTTTAAATGTTTGAAAATCTTCCGGCCGCGGATGAGCATAGTACTGGATATAATTCTCATAAATTTCCCGCGTGGAAAAATTTGCGAAACTCTCACCGCTTTTAATAATATCGGCCGCTAGTTTATTTCTCTCCGAAGAAATAAAAACTAAAGAGAAGGCCACTAAAGAAATCAACATCACTGAAACAACGAAGACGCTGATCTTAAAAGCAAGCGATTTAAGGGTTGGTTTCATAAATATTTATCCTGATAACTGAAGTGTTATTGATTAGCTGATAGAATACTATCAACTTTGGCGGCCGCCGCCGTTAAAGCTTCCGTGGCCGTTTTCTTACCGACCCAAGCCGATTGAATTTCAGCCATTAAAGCGGCTTTGATATTATTACTATTAGCCACATTAGGTTCGGCGACAGCATATTTCATTTGGTCAACATAAACACCGGTAAAAAAATCGCCTAAGACATCTTTATGGCTGTCAAAATCCACCCGACGGGAAGGAATAGCGCCGATAGTATCCGCCAGAAGATCGCCATAACGAGTCGTGCCGGTTTCCGGCTGAATATCCGATACGAACCATTTTAAAAATTCCCAAGCTTCGGTTTTATGATTACTCTTGTCCATTACTCCCATAAACCAGCTATAACCGAGAGAGGCCTGGTCTTTTAAGGGCGGAAAAGGAGCGACACCGACCATTGAAGAAAATTTATCGCCGAAAGCGTCGGCAAAACCGGATTTTGTCCAAGGCGGTGCAATCACCATCGCGACTTTATTAGTTTTAAAATCAAAGAAATTACCGTTAATATCCGTCGCGCCGTTCTTAAACAAGGTTAATTCCGCTTCTAAAGCGGCGACGCCTTCCGGGCTATTGAATAAACTCTTTTTCAAATCTTCAGATAAATACTTTCCGCCATTGCTGGATAGGAGTGAAAGAAAGGGATCAACTACTTGCCAATCTTCTCCCAAGAAAGCGATGCCATATTGAGTAATGTTCCCGGCAGCATCTTTTTTCGCTAATTTAGTCGCCATGGTTACTAATTCCGCCCAGGTCTTAGGATAAAGAGCGTCTCCGGCACTATCTACTAACCCAGCAGCCTTAAATAAATCTTTATTATACAAAAGCGCAAAATCGTTAATTTCCGTCGGGATTCCCCAGATATCGCCATCGATTGTTACGCCGGCGGTAGAAACATAATTTTGTAAAACATCATCTTTAATATATTGCGGCGGATTATCCAAAATTCCATCTTTAACATAAGAAACGCCCCAAGGAGAATAAATCTGGTAAATATCCGGCGCCATATCGGAATCGCTAAGCACTTTTAAAGTATCCGCGTATTCAGTATAAGGGATTACTTGGACGTTAAATTCGACATTCGGATGCAGAGCGGTATACTCGTCTAAGTAACTTTTCATACCGCGAGAAATAAGATTCCCGGCGGCATCATAAATACCGTCTTGCTGATTTTTCTGCGACCAATGAACAGCGTAAGTGAGTTTAATTTTCTCGGTCGATTTAGTAGCGGCCACTTCCGCCGGTTTAACTGCTTCTTTCTTATTAGAGCGATTAAAAAAAAGAGTCGCGCCAACCGCTACCACCACCAGTAGAACGATCATCGCGACCAATTTCTTATTGACCATATATTTATGATTAGCTTTTGTAGCAATAGTCAGCTATTGCTGATTGTTTTATATTATAACATAACCACAAAAACAAGGGTAGGTTTTCTATAGTCTTCCTGAGTTTTTTTCAGTTAATAAAACTACTAATTCTGGTTATTAAACTTTTCATGGAGAAATTTGATTTTACGATATAATCAACAGCGCCAAGTTTTCTACATCTAGTCACGTCAGATTCTTGACTTAAATTAGAAAGGACGATCACGGGGATAGCTTTTAAATTATTATCATTTTCCATTTCCTCTAAGACCTCAAAACCGTTCTTTTTCGGCATGATTATATCTAATAATAACAAATCAGGACGATTATCTCTTAACTCCTTTAGGGTCTCTAAGCCATCAACTGCCAGAGTTACTTCAAAACCAGCTTTCGTCAACGCGATATTATAGGCGCGAGAAATAAATTTATCATCTTCTCCTAATAAAATTTTCTTTTTAATGCTCATAGAATTAGCTTACCGCCTCTTTTATTATAACATGCCCGCAGAAACAAGGACATACTTTTAAATACCGCCAAATAAAAAATAGAAACTATAGGATATAAGCGGCGGTCTTAAGCAAACTCTCAAAACCGACTTTTTCATAAACAGACCTTCCGGCTTCGGAGGCGCTTAGACAGGCGGAGTTGTAGCCTAAGCGTTGTGCTTCTCGCAATAAATGTTTCATTATTAAACCGGCATAACCGCGACCGCGGGCGGACTCTAAGGTGCCGATGCTCTCAATCGAAAATTTATCAAAAGCATAATAGGCACCGGTAGCTACTGGCTGATCATTTTCGTAAAGAATAAAAGATTTAAGATGTCGGTCTTCCCTGTCTAATATCTTTTCATCTAAAAAACCAAGCTTCTTTTCGCAATCCGCCAAACTACAATTAAAAGCGGCGGCAAAGATATTTTTTACCTGTTTTAAAGTTTTTCGACTATCCGCCGGTAAAATTTTCACGTTTTCTGGAAGCGAATAATTATAATCTCTGGTCTTTATTTTTTTCGCGACCATAACATAGCCAGTACTCTTAAGTTTAAAACTATTAGTTAATAGCAAATCGGCGATATCCTGATTTTCCGGAATCTTAATGCGAAATTTATCCGTACCAAAAAATTCTTTGATGGTTTTTAAATCTTTTAAGGTGAGCTTACCACCTAAAACATGGGCGTAGTTATATAAAGAATCAACAAAAGGTTGAGCCTTGAAGAGAAATAAATTAGCGGTTTTTTTCTGGGTTAATTCTAACCCCGCCGCCCGCTTAACGTAGTCTAAGGTTTGATAAACGGTATAGCGCGACGGATCGATTTTAGAAATAAGGGGATTTATTTTCATGGTAAATGATTTAAATATTTTAATTAAAGCTGATATTTCTTAAAAGTTCCTTTATCCGGAGAAGTCGGACAGAAAAAAATTGTCCGATTTTTTAAATCATAGATAAAAGAACACCAAGTCGGCGATATTGATTCTTGACCGCGGCAAATACTATATAAAGGATATCCCCGCTTGTCCGATAAAAAATCAATAATCCCTTGAAAATTATGAATTTTCTTAATGATCTTTTTAGCCCTTGTATACCTTATCCAAGAAGATTCTCTGGACTCCGCCGCCAGAGGGCCGTTTTTCTTACTTAATTTAATACTTAAATTAGTAATCACGCCATCATTAATAACACGCGTGATAGCAAAATTACTAAGAGACTTTTCAATAATAAACGTCTTGGTGCCATCAGAAATAATCGTATTAGCCGAATCACAGCTATTTTTAATTATGGCGATGGCATCTTCAATTTTCTTCTGATTCAAAACACGCCGCGCAATTTTTGAAGAATTAGGATACTTGGCTGGCGGATAAGGCTTCAAAGTAGCATCAATCAGGCCAAGACCATATTCATTCAAACCTTCACAATGCCCTTTTTTATCGATGATTAATAATTTTCTAATTTTCCGACCTTCTTTGACGACACTGGTCTTGGTTTTTAATTTTTTAAGCAAATCACGATTTTTAAAAATAAAAAATTGGCCATTAATCTTTTTCGCCGCTAAAGTACACATACAAGCAAAATTTTATTTATTATTTTCCCTAACCGCCGGCAATAAATTTTGACCTTGTTCGGCAAAAGAAATAAAATCGTTAAAATTACTGTTGATTCCGAGTGTTAAATCAGCAATCTTATCTAATAATAACAATTCTTCTTCATTCGGCAGATAGTTTCTATCCATCAGATTATTTATTTCGCGATAGGTATATTCCATTTTATTAAGCGCAAAATAATCGCGCAACATATTCCCTCGGATATACCATTCTCCTTGATCACCTTTTTCTAAAGAAAATCCGCAGAGCTGGCCGCTAATTAAACCCTGTCGATACATTTTCCAAATAGCGCCGCCCGGGAAGAATGATCCGGGCAACAAATCGGTAAGATTAAGATTATCCCGATCAATATGGCATTCTAAAATTTGCAGATCATCAAGTTGCGGATCGACCATTAGCCATCTTTTTTCTTTCTTATTCCAATATTCACAAATCCAATGATCTTCAAACCAACCGTTGACGAAATAAGTGGCAAAACCGCAACGACACCGAGCCGGAATTCCTTTTTCTCTTAAAACGGAACAGAGAAACATCGCGAACTGCCGGCAAATATTGACAACTCTATCCGCAGGATCTCGATAAACAGGTAAGGGTTGTTTTTTAATCTGCCTGATTCGGCCAATAATATTAGAAACCGTCTTCAAACTACGATCGCTTATCCGGTCTGATGGTAAATTTAAATTATACAGATGCAAAACTTCCGGATGAATCAGTAAATGGTGGATTGTATCACGGATCCCTGGAATGTCGTTAGAAAAAGAGGAAAAAGTTCCCTTTTTCACTTTTGTTCGTTCCCCAGGCTGAAGATAAAAATCTTGTGGGTTTTTCATATTAATCTACCGATTGAAAAAAATCGCAATGGCCGTTAGGCGGTACTTCGCCTTGCGCTTCCGAGCAAAAACCGCGGCCATTTTTCAGGCTAAAGCTCGTACAGCGCTGGCATTGGCTCGCTTCGTTCGACCAAGCGGCGACGAAATCCGCTTCAATTTCGTGGGACATAAATTTAGGGGTTTGCTTTTTATAGATTATTAATTTATTTAATTATAACATAAACCAATTTAAAATTATAAATAAGCCTGCCGCGGGGGCAGATTTATACGCTATTGCTTTTTAATTTGTCTATGCTATACTAATAATAGAATTTCTATTAAAAAGCACCTCTTAAAGTCTCGTCTTTAAGCGGTGCTTTTTTCTTTTGGAATATATTCAAGTTTATTTTTAAGATTATCCATAAACTTTTTCCAATTCTTTTAGAATATTATTAAGTCGGTGCCGCTCTCGGCTTAATTCAAAATTTTCCGGAAAATAGCGGCGGGCAGTTTTGACAATACCAAAAAGCAATTTTATTTCTTCTTTTGAACAAGCTAATAAGTAGGCACTTTTGCCGGAGCCCATGATAATTTCTTTTTTGAATTTCATATTATAAACTATTGACCTATTTTATGATATATAATATAATAATAATGTAGTTGAAAGACTACCGTCTCCTAAACGATACTAGGATTGTATTCACACCTCCGCGCAAGCGGAGTGTTTTTTTATTATAGGATTTTCCAGTTTTAAAAAACCGCCCAATGTTTCTGCCGGAACAAAAATATCGGCCACGGCTTGCAATTCTTTGCTCATTCTATTTCTAGTGCAAACTACAACGACTTTTTTACCTTTACTTTTTAAGTAGCCGAGTAGCCCGCCAAAATCACTATCACCAGAAAAAAGCATGACTGTATCATATTTTTCTGATTTTGTAATCATGTCCATCGTTATTTCTACATCGAAATTACATTTCGGAACCTTATTTAAAAAGACACCGGATTCGTCATAATGTGGAATCATTTTAATATCTTTAGTTTTAACTTCAAACCCATTTTTTCTTGCTTTATCTAACCTAAACATCGAGGCGCGATATTTTTTATTATTTTCATGCTCTTTTGGCAAATTAGTATTTTCTAAATAGCGACCATAATAAAATAACCTCTTTATTGGAAAAATCCAATTAATAATTTCTGCCAGTTTTGCAATATCCACTTCCTGACTAATCCTAAATTTATTCTCTTCCGGCCACAATTCTTTAGCCCACGGCCGAACATTGCCAAAATCGACAAAAACGTAGACACGACCGAAATCTGCCTTTTTAAATAAATAATATTCGGCTTTTAGTTCAACGAAGTTCATGTTCTTAAAACACCATTTTCAGTTGTCCCATTTTTTAGGACAACTGGTTTTTATATTTATATCTAGTTGTTTTATTATAGCAAAAATACCTCCAAATTCCTATAAAAATAAGATAAAATTAATATAAAATTAGCCAAAATAAAATATATTTAATATTAGCTGATTTATTAATTTTTTTGTTAAGACAAGGCTACATCACCTGATGAGCGGAAAATGGCTATTTTATTTTATTAAAAAAATTTTTAAAATACCTTCGTTCGAATCCCTCACATTCGACAATAATAAAAATAACCTCACGCAGGTGAGGTTATTTTTATTAGCGGAGAGTGAGGGATTCGAACCCTCGATGCCTTGCGACATACAGACTTTCCAGGTCTGCGCACTAGACCAACTATGCGAACTCTCCTTAAAGCGAGTCTTTATCTAACTCGCGAAATATTATTTTATTCTATTTCCAATTAAAGTCTTCAACCCCTGAATCTTGTCACCGTTAGAATCGATGAAATCATCATACGGTCGAGCGCCTAAAATCATCTCATCGTTAATAAACATCGCCGGCGCTCCTTGGACACCATAACCGGCTGCTTCGGCCACCGACTGTTCTATTCTTTCTGATTTTTGCGGGTTAGTCAAGCAAGTCGCGAACTTATTTTCATCCAAATCGATTTGTTGAGCATAATTATTAAAATTATCAGCCGTTAATTCCTGATTTTTTGCTTGAGCAAATAGCAAAGCGCGCATCTCCAGCCATTTATCCTGCTCACCGGCGCAATCAACCGCGACCGCGGCTTGGAGAGCAAACGGTGAATTTTCTAGAATATACGGCCGAAAAATAATTCCTATCTGATTGCCTGATTCCGCTTTTATTTTATCTAGCGTTTCGGCTAATTTAGTGCTGAATTCATTAGTATAATCTTCATAAACAAAAACTTTTAGCGGTGCTTCATCGGAGCCAAGCATTTTATCATCGTCTTTTACGATCGGTACTTTAGCGGTAGTGTAACTCTGCGCCTGAGCGTCTTTAATATTATTAGGTAGATTAACAATATTAGTATCCTGATTAATTGCCTTTTTATGCGAACTAGTGATAGCGGCAACAATAGCCGCTATTAAAATAACGGCGGCGACAATAACTAAATAGCTTTTATTTTTTATAGTTTTTTTTCGGAACATAATATTTACTTTAAATCTAAAAATGCTAAGAATTAATTCTCATCTAAAACGCTCGCCACTTTTAAAATCATCCCTTCTCCTAAACGCGGGCCGATTAACTGCGCGCCAATCGGTAATTCTTTCTCAGTCTTTTCACCGCCTACTTCATCAATAATTTTAACTGTTCCGGCCGGTACGGAAATCGCCGGCAAACCGGCTAAAGATGCTCCGGTCACAAAAATATCTTCCAGATACATCGCCAAGGGATCATTAACCTGTTCGCCAATTTTAAAAGCCGGATGCGGTGCTGTCGGCGTTAATAATAAATCAACTTGCTTAAAAACTTTTTCAAAATCTTGGATAATCAGAGTTCGTACCGCCTGAGCCTTCTTATAATAAGCGTCATAATAGCCGGAACTTAAAGCATAAGTACCGAGGATAATCCGGCGTTTAGTCTCCTGACCGAACCCCGCGCCACGGCTTTCTTTATAGAACTCCTGTAAATTTTTCGCTTCATTTTTCGCCAAACCCCAACCGATACCATCGAAACGGGCTAAGTTAGAACTAAGTTCCGAGGGCGTAATAATATAATAAACCGGAATTCCATATTTAGTGTATGGCAAACTAACGGTAAATAATTCCGCTCCGGCCGCCTCTAATTTAGCGGCTGTTTCCACGATACGCGTCGCGATGTCAGAACTCAAACTTTCCAAAAAATATTCTTGCGGTAAACCAATTTTTAAACCGGCCAAACTTTTGTCCTTAATAGATTGCGTCTCTTGAGCTAGGGCGGAAATCTTTTCTTCGTAATGTTCAATTGCTTCCGGAGCGCTGGTCGCGTCTAAATTATCACGGCCGGCAATCGTTTTTAATATTAAAGACGCGTCATAAACAGTCTTAGCCAAAGGGCCGATAACATCAGTGGAAGAAGTCATGGATAATAAACCGAAACGCGAGACTCGTCCATAGCTCGGTTTTAGCCCGACAATACCGCAAAAACTGGCTGGCTGGCGAATCGATCCGCCAGTATCCGAGCCAATCGCGAAAATACACATATTCGCGGCGACCGCCGCCGCACTGCCACCTGAAGATCCGCCGGCGACACGACTTAAATCATAAGGATTCTTAGTCGGTCCATAAGCAGAATTTTCCGTCGAAGCGCCATGCGCGAACTCATCTAAATTAGTCTTACCTAAAAGAACCGCCCCGGCGTCTTTCAACTTCTTAACTACGGTAGCATCGTACGGAGCAACATAACTTTCTAGAATCTTGGAAGCGGCCGTCGTTTTCAGATCTTTAGTCATGATAATGTCTTTACATAAATATGGAATACCTAAAAGATCGCCGCGCTCGCCGTTTTTTATTCTTTTATCCGCTTCTTTCGCCGCCGCTAGTGCTTCATCTTCGCAAACTAAAAGACAAGCATGGATTTCCGGATCCGCTTTTTTAATTTGCGCCAGACAAGCTTTAGTTAAATTAGTCGCGGTAATTTCCCCGCTATCTAATTTTTGCCGCGCCTCTTTAATTGTTAGTTCGTTTAATAACATGATATGTAAAAAACTAAAATTTTATTTATAAAACTCTCTTTACCTTAATTTGCCGATTTTCTAATTGGCCCTGATTTAAAGCGCTCTCAACCTCATCTCGGTTCCAAACATTAACTTCATCAGCACGCCAAACATCAGTCAAACCGCTAACCTGCGCGGTCGGCTCAATATTCTTAGTATCTACTTCGTTTAAATGATTAATATACTGCAAAACAGAGTCCAGCTGTCCTTGGAATCTTTCTTCTTCTTCGGCCGTTAAGCTTAAACGCGCCAATTCGGCTAAATGTTTTATTTCTTCACGATTAATCGCCATAAAATTATTCTATCAGCTTTAAAAATTCCTCTTCTTCCAATATTTTAATCCCCATTTTCTTCGCCTGATTATACTTCGAGCCCGGTTCCGCGCCGACGACGACATAAGCCGTCTCGCGCGTCACGCTCTCTTTTACTTTCCCGCCCAATAACTTTATTCTATCTTTGGCGCCGTCTCTTGTCAAACTGCTTAAAGAGCCGGTTAAGACGAAAATCTGTCCGGTTAAACTATTATTTTTACCGGTTGAGGAGGTATTCCCCGCTACCGTCAAAACTACGCCATTAGCCGCGAATTTTTCCAACATTTTTAAATTGCTTTCCTCCGACCAAAATTCATTAATACTCCGAGCGACTATCGGACCGACGTCTTCCAGTTTCTCTAAATCTTCTTCCTTTAATTTTTGAAACGCTTTGATTAATTCAGAAATTTTTATTTCTTCCTGACCGCTTTTTTTATCACTCCGACCGATATTTTTTAAATCCAGATTACCGGCCAACAACTCCGCCGTCTCTTCGCCGACATGGCGAATACCTAAACCATAAATAAAGCGCATAACAGGAAGAGCACGACGAGAATCGATCATCTCGATAACGTTAGCCGCTTTTTTCTCGGCAAATCTTTCTAAACTTAATAAATCTTCTTTTTTCAGACTATATAGATCCGCCGCGTCTTTAATTAATCCGGAAGTAATAAACTGCTCAATTAACTTCGGACCCAAACCGTCTAAATTAGCCGCGCCTTTAGAAACAAAATGAATTATCCGCCGCAGATTAACGGCATAACAGCGCTTATTCGCACAGCGATAAGCGACTTCATCGCCGGTCCGAACAACTCGGCCGCCACACATTGGGCAAACTGCGGGCGGTATTATTTTTTTTTCATGACCGGTACGAAGATTTTTCAAAACCTGGACGACTTTCGGAATAACATCGCCGGAACGTTCAATAATCACCGTATCGCCCAGGCGCAAATCCAAACGGCCGATTTCATCAAAATTATGGAGCGTCGAACGGCCAACAATCACGCCGCCAACCGCCACTGGTTCTAAGACTGCCGTCGGCGTTAAAGCGCCGGTACGACCGACTTGCCAGACAATATCAGACACTTTAGTCGTCGCCTGTTCGGCTGAAAACTTATACGCCATCATATAGCGCGGCGCTTTACCGACAATCCCTAAGACCGGCCACATTTTTAAATCATTAACTTTAACGACCACGCCATCAATTTCAAAGGGCAATTTTTCCCGCCGCTCGCCGACTTTTTTAAAAAAAGAAAAAACCGCTTCTAAATCCTGGCAAACAAAATTATCCTGCAAAACTTTTAATCCTAACAGGCGCACCAGACAATCAGCCTTAAATTTAGTATCAATCACTTCCCCGCGTTCATAATCACCGAGCAGAAAATCATAAGCATAAAAATCCAGTTTTCGCTCAGCGGTAATTTTCGGATCTAATTGTCGAATAGAGCCGGCGACACCGTTTCTAGTATTAGCCAGCGCCGGGCGGCCAGCGGCTAAATACTTTTTATTCAAATCCGCAAAAACTTTCTTTGTCATAATCGCTTCACCGCGAATTTCTATTATTCCTTTAGACAGTAATTCAAAAACCCTCTTTATTTCCCCTTTAGAAAAACCAACGGCCGTTAATTCTTTGGCTTCCGGCTGGCGCAGCGCCAGAGGAATGCTTTGAATCGTCTTAACATTAGCCGTCACGTTTTCCCCTGTCTTTCCATCGCCGCGCGTGGCCGCCATGACTAATTGTCCCGCTTCATAGCGCAAGCTAATGGCCAGACCGTCCAGTTTTAATTCACAATAATATTCCGTCCTTAAGGGACGTTTTAAATAATTATCGTTTCTCTCCTGCCAGGCGCGCATGTCCTCTTCGGAAAAAGCATCAAAGAGCGAAATCATCGGCACGGCATGAGTAACTTTCCGAAACTTATCTAACGGTTTGCCACCTACTCGCTGGGTTGGCGAATCAGGAGTAATTAAATCCGGGAACTCGTTTTCTAACTTAAAAAGCTCATTTTTCAGACAATCAAGCGCCACGGGTGAAATCGTCTCCCGATCTAAAACATGATAATTATAGCGATGAAGATTAATCTCCCGCTTTAATTTTTCAACGCGTGTTTTAGCTTCGGAATGAGTCATATATCTTTAATTATAACACAAAAACCCTGCCAACGGCAGAGTTTTTGAAATAGACAAAAAATTATTTTCAACAGAAAATACTATTACTCAGCCGTGGTGGCAGCCGGAGTCGTAGCCGCCGGAGTTTTATCAGCGCCGGTAGCGTTGTTAATGAAAGTAACGATGTCGGTTACATTCTTAGTATTCTGCGCAGTCGCCTGCTGTAATTGGTTCATCGCGACAATTTGGTTATTCAAACGAGCGTTGAATTGCCAAAAAATCATTACCAAACCACCTAAAATAATTCCCACAATTAACGGGAAAACTAATTCTCTTTTCATAGTTTTATTATTTAATTCACGGCGGGAACTAATAGTTTCCACCGGACTTTTTATATTATTTTTGATTAGACGCGGCATTGAGATTAGAATTAAAAAAATTAACAACGGCATTAATTTTAGCGGAATCTTCGACGATTGTCGCTTGCGCCGCAATCAATTTTTTCTCTTGCCGATTAAGAGAGACGTAAAAGTAAACGAACATCGCCGCCAAGAGAACCATGATAATGATGGTCGCCAGGGGGCCAATTAAATTTTTTTTCATATTGAATTTATAAATTAAAAAATAAACTTCTGGTGAACTTATTATTCATCATTATAGCAATTTCGAAAACGGGGGTCAAGAAGTTAATCAAGAGAAAATAACTAAAATATAATACAATTCGAGAGTTACTGGACGGACGGAATAGCGGACTCTTCGACAGCTGCGGGAATTTCAAGAATCGTTGGAATTTCAGAAATTTCCGATTGACGATAACTTATCTCTAGAGCAATAAACTCTTTTATTTCTTTAATATCCGTACCAGCCGTAACGCTTATCGTCTGCCCGACTCTTAAATCGGCCAAAGAAATTTCACTTTTCTTAAACATTTCTGGCGGAGTTGTTGGTTCAGGGCTACCGGCGAGCATTTTCTTATTAAATTCTTTCATTTTGGCAAGATATTCTAGAGAATCACTTATTCTCAAACTATATATTTTGGTAGTGCTATCTATAATAATTATTCTAGTGTCTAAAGATTCATCAGCTAAAGGCACGAGCGGCCGAATTTTTAAAGTTATTTTATCGCCATTGATCTCTTGAATTTCACCAGACAAACTGTCTATCTCTTTATTTTCTTTATTCAGTTCCGGCAAAGCGCTATCGGTTAACCGAAGTTTAGCCGCTTCCCAGCCAGCTTTGAAAGAAGCTTGACTAACCGCTGGTATCTTTAAAGACGAGGCGATATACCCACCGACGAAAAATAGTACCGCAACAACTATTATTATGAATATTAATATTTTTTTTGGCATAGAATTATTAACTTATTAACTTTCATTTTATTTATCCGCTAGTATAAATAACACCCATTAAATACACCTTATATTCTTTTCCTTGAAAATTTATTGTTTCCTTAACATTACTCCAATCAATATTTTCAATAGATTTTCCTAAAGTATAACTATGTAATAAATTATCTTTTTGTCTCATGCCATACCCGGCAATCTCGGATGTGGTAATATAATCCCCGGCTTCAATATTTCCATTAATATTAGTAACTAAGACTCTCCCCTCTCCCAAAGCATTTACCGTCGCAAACCTATCTGACTTTTTTAATTTATCGAGGTACCAATGATCTTCCGGTAACACAGTATAAGCCACAAAAGCCCCAAAAACTTTATTATCATTAGCGTCTTTAGATAATTCAACAGTCGGAAGCGTTGAAGATATCGAAACCGATTTATTATATTTTCTAGTCTGTGTCTCTCCGGTAACAGACACTATTAATCCAGTTCTAGCATCTTTAGGAAATTTCGAAGATAATTTCACTTCGTGCCCACCGGTAAACGGCTGATAATTTGACCCAGGACC
>Ga0172381_10000934_pt1 | contig 36267 bp, 40 predicted proteins | sample Leawel6488metaG_FD_119754 | JGI IMG/M metagenome (GOLD analysis project Ga0172381, IMG submission 119754) | Leachate microbial communities from a municipal landfill in Southern Ontario, Canada - Leachate well 64-88 metaG | ecosystem: Engineered > Solid waste > Landfill > Unclassified | place... | reverse complement strand
TAGGTACATAGCGGTATATCTATTAGGTACATAGGTACATAGCGGTATATCTATTAGGTACATAGGTACATAGCGGTATATCTATTAGGTACATAGGTACATAGCGGTATATCTATTAGGTACCATCATATGCACGCGTAGTTTTCAAAATATAAATTCTAAAATACTTTATAGAGCTCATTTCCAAACAATGCAAAAAATGGTTTCATCTGAGTAACAGAATTTGTATACAACAGTGTATCATCTGAAAGTGGGTTCTTTCATAATACCATTGGTAGATTTAAATAATTATTTAACAAACTAAATGATTATCTGTAAGGCGAAAATATATGAGAAACGTGTCCAATTAATCGAGATACTAAAGCGATATGGAATTTGTTCTGAAACAACAAAAGTATTTGGTATAATAATACATCCCAAAGCTCTGGTTGGTAAAGGAGATTTAAATTTATTAGTATGTGAGAAGATTGATTATTTTGTGAGAAAAAGTATACAGAAAGAATTAACAAGTCTGTTTAATGCCAAGGTTAAAATTTATACAGAACATATGCTTTTAACCAGTACACATAAAACTGGAAATATCGGATATAAATTGCCAGACGAACCATCAGCAATAAAAAATACGATTTCTACAGCCATGTTACTGGATGATGTTGTAACAATGGGTGAGAATATTATGCGTGATGCATCTGCAATTGAGAAGGAAATTAATACGCTTGGATTAGTTGTATTAATTTTCAAAAACCTACGAGGAAGTCAAGAGCAGCGAGAGAAACTAACAGAATATAGTCAAAATTATTCGCACATACGAAGTGTTCCACCATGGTCATACCTTGGTGATAATATTTATTGTCAATTAAGCACAGAGGCACAACAAGTTATTGATTTTTGTTACCACTTCCAGGACAAAATGAAAAAACTAACCTAGTTTGTTGGTATTGAAAAATCATGAATAGAAATCAATGGGTTGAATGCTTGGGCGAAATTTCCAAGAACCAAGAATGGACAATGATAAATAACCGTATACTTGTTGATTATTTATATTCAGAGTGTACAGTCACAGGAAGAGAATGGTTTGGTATAGGAAACATGTCGGGATATGTGAAGCTGACTGTAAATTATTGTGGTGACATACATCCATATGATGGTCCCAAGTTTCCAGATGTAGAAATCTTGGTTATGAATGGATGTGATAAAAACTTTGTTTATTATTGGTTGAATAAACGTATCTTTCCAAACGTAAAAGAGATATGGCTCAATAGTCATCCGTGTGATTCTAGTGTCCTGGGTAGATTCAAAAATGCCATTATTTACCTGAGCGATCGATTCGAACGTTTCAAGATGACTTATCACAACAATGTTACCTTATATAAATTCTAATTCGAAGTCTAAGACAATCAATCATACTTTAAACTATTATAGTTTAAAGTATAAAGCAACACTTGGTACCAAAGGAACAACTTATGTTGAAAAGTTATCGATACATGGCTCAAGAATTAGCACAGCGTTTTTATCTGAGCTTAATACCTTGTAACCTTCATCTATAGTGCGAGTAGCATCTGCCATGAGAGCACGAGATGCAAATAGGATATCATCAATGGTTATGAGTGAACCTTTGATCACAGATGATATTGATACTTCCATAAACGGTTCAACAATCTTGATATACTTACGGGTATTTAGTGGCAGTAGTTTTGACTTGGTCTTCTTCCACCACTTATTTGATTCTTGATTATACCATTCATCTGGAACACCATTCCAACTATTCTCACTGAACTTGATAATCACAGTCTTATACATGATACGTTTTTTAGATAGTCCTTCTAGATACTTCTCATCATATGTAATAGTAACACCTTCACCTTCTTCGTCGTGATCGATAGTAGCGTCACCATTAGCTACAGCTTCATTTACCATTTGTTCACATCCATCGGGGATTCCGGAGAAGTAATTTTCTGGTGTAATTCCAAACCAACCATGGTACTGCGGTCCAAGAACATTCAGCATTGCAATAAGTTTTGAAGACATTTGAAAGATATTGATACTATATTGGTATCAATATTTAATCATTTTTAGTGTTACTTGTTTATCTATCATTGTAATACCATTGTCTCACGTTATCTGCTGCCCACTCAATTGCTTTACTCAAATCACCTTCAGTTCTATTCAAACATAACCATTTAACAATTTCAAGGTGACCATTCATTGCCGCATTCTCAAGTGCCATTGGTGTACACGGTGCCTTCTTCTCGTGAAGCCATTTAATAACATCAAGGTAACCACCAGTTGCTGCCATGTCCATCAAGCTAACCTTGGTATTAGTCTTACCACAATCAGTCAATACAACCAGTCTATTATCCCTCTCATACAACCACTTCAAAATATCTAAATGACCATATCTGGCTGCTAGTACCTTGCCGCCTTGAATATCACATCTAGACCGATGTGATAGATTGTGCCCATATAACCACTTTGCAAGATTTAATAACCCGTATTGCATACATGCATCCCACCAAAGACGAATCTTACATATTTTCTTTGGATAACAAACCTTGATTATTGGTTCAATCAACATGTATCTAGACAATACGACAAACTTCATAAACTCTACAAATCCAATCTTATTCATAAAACTAAAACACTCAAGACTATCACGAGTTTTATATTCAGCACTTGAGTAACTATACTTGCTTGGGTACTGTTTCGCAAACAGGTAATTCTGTTTATAACGCTCATTCATATAATTAACAACCAACCCAAGAGAATCAGACGCATTCTCATGAAGCACCGGTACCTCAGTCGCACTTGGATCGCATTCTAAAGCAGCCTTGATGTATGAAGATATCAAGGCTGCTTTTCTTGGGACTTGAAAATTCTGGTTATTGTGAACCAGAGTAATCGTATCTGTGTTATCCATTGTCATCGAGAAATATTGATATTTATTGATATCAATATTTAATCATTTTTAATTTAAACGTTAACGTTTAAATCGCATAATTCATCTTTTTCATAACACAACATTCCATGTCTATAAATTCATTGCTTGTGAATTTATATTTTGAATTACACCAGTTTAAAATAAACGTATACTCTTCATCTTCGTAAAACTTGACATAGACATCTGCAACAGCTGCACCTATTAGGTACATTACCCTTGAGCTTGGTAGTCTCTTGTGTTTGGCAAGACTGTCAATGATAATCTTGTTGAGAACGTATTTATATTTTTTCTCTATGAGAACCATCGATGCATCAATGTCAATACTTTCGAATGTACAACCATGTATCGTGCGCTTTATCCAATTGAGAACAGATCGCGAAATGTTTTCTATCGACATTTGATATGGTTAATGGTTAATGATAATAATCATTTATTAAATTCATTTTTAGGCTAAACTCTTTACAAACTCGAGTGCTTCTTGATTCGGTTTAATCTTACTTGGATCAAAGTCACTTAGATATAATCCATCCAATGTACGTATTCTCGATAACCCAACATACCCCATACCACTTGTAAAGATACTCTTACCAAGGTTAATAACAGCACAGTCCAGTGTTGCACCCTGTACCTTGTGAAAGGTACAACTATAAGCTAATATTAACGGTATCTGAGTTCTGGTTGCTTTTGATTTCTTACCATTTTTAGTCTCGACTTCTAGTGCGAATTCGTGTTTCCCAATGAAAAAGGTACCGCTCTTAAACTTAACATTAATACCATCCGACTCGCATCCAAGTATCACACCTCTCGAACCATTTACCAATCCAACCTCATCGTCAGTATTGACAATTAACATAACCTGAGCACCATTTCTAAATACCAAAATTTGTTGAACCATGTTATCAAGACACTTTATTGTACCATCTGTTCTTATACTAGCTGGTACATTATCTGTAGCCTGATACTTGTATGTTGGTGGCGGAAGCTTCACGAGCTCCTTCATATTTGCTTCATCAACATCAATGTTTAGTGAATGAAGTACAGTTGGTTTTATATCACTATCTTTATACTTTCCCATCCTACTCTTCAAGGTATCAATATCTATATCTGTAAGCTCACCAAACTTGGCTCTCTGTAATAGCTCAAAGAAATCCTTATCTGGATATCTATATGGATATGAAAAATGCTCAACATGAAAATTAAGCTCAGACCATACTCTACTCTTAAAAGCAAAGACATCCTTGATTGGTTGGAGCTGTAAAAAGTCACCTGATACAACAAGCTGCATTCCTCCAAATGTTTCAGGTACTCTGCGTATACTTCTTGCTACACAATCAAGCTTGTCCAATAAACTTCCACCAACCATACTTATCTCGTCTATCAAGAGTAACTTGGTTTTTCTCCACCTTTCAACATTATTTGGATTCTTTCTTATGATTCTAACTAACTCTTCTGGTGATCCTTTGCCGAGTAATATACCAGCCCACCTGTGTAGTGTCTGTCCATTAACGTTGACTGCAGCACAGCCCGTGGCTGCAGTCATTGCTACTGATATACCCTTGGCTTTAGCATGTTCATAAATATGTTTTAGAATTGTGCTTTTACCAGTTCCACCTGGACCTTCCAGATACACGTTACGTTTCCGGTTAAAGATGATGTTAAGAATTTCCATTTGATTTTTATGGTGTTTTATAGGCACATTTTTCATTTTTAGAATGCTTGTACATATCGTACCAATTGTCATATTCAGTAGGATATTTATCACTCATGTTAAATTCAACAATACCTATTGTGAATTTTGTTAAACTAATGAAGTTTCTAAGAACTTTGGTGGATTTATGAATGGTTTGAGTATGCATAATATATTCATCATCAATATATGATTGACCATGTAAGATCTTATCAATAACTGTACCAAAACACATTACAGACGTTTCGAACACGGTTCCATATTGACGACAATTATCTGACCATCTCAGAATATGATCTACTTGTGAAATATACATTTCTATAAACTCTTTACATGACCCAAGTATGGTATCACTTATTTTCAATGAAAATGCCTTGTCAGCTACAATCTTATCTATATCGAAGAATACTCTATCGACAATATCAGGAGTTTTAGAAGAAACTAATTCACCATAGTTATTTATAAAACCATCTGTGATACCAGTCTTAAACGTATTTATTACCTCGGATAATCCAATGTTACGAATATTGGTCTTATCTCTACTTTTTATATATCCAGGCAATGCTATTGCAAATCCTCTTGAAACATACTTGACAAGTCTATTAGCATACGATTTCGTGTACCGTATGGGATCAGCAATATTGTAACCACAATTCACACTTCGAATAAATCGAGGCATTGCCCAGACATTGGTACCATCATATGCACAGCAACACGAATCAATATCGAAATTAGCAATGATATGTGCAATACTCGGTCTTATTCTCAATATAAACTGTAATGGTTTAGTCTTGAAAAACGTATTATCCCGTGTTGGATACATTGTTATAGCATTTGAAGTTCTCATGTAGAACGTCTTACCGTGTTTCTCCTCATACCTCTTTGATACTTCGATAATTATTTCAGTTGCTTCTTCTGGTGTACAATCAACAAAGAATACATCAATATCATTGTATTCGCATCCAGTTATTGCTGCAAGGACAGAACCACCTGCAATTATAATCTTACCTGGATATAACTCAAAAGGAATTATGTCGAGTATATCCTTAAACGTATCTCTAAACTCACTTATATCCTTACATATATCGAATGAACATTTTGGCTTACCACATGTATAATAATCACAACCATCAACCTTCTCAACATACATTCTAGCCTTCTTTCCTCCTTTCAAAGAAGGTTTAACCTTCAAGTTTGAGTCCTTTGAGTCCTTTGAGTGAGGGTTATACCAGTGGAAATCACTTATGCATTCAATACCAGACCCAAGTCCTGTTTGAAGAAATGCTAGCTCGCATGTACGAATGTTATAATCAGTGTCTGTAAGAACAAATAAATCAGTTACCGTGGTCGAGACCATCTTTAGTATTCCATTTACTCCAAGGTACCTTGCAAGAAACTCAAGTTTAACATTATATTTTTTTGTACCACAAATACCCCTATTATTTATCACGTCCAACAACTCCTTTACATCCGATACACAAATTTCTGGTAAATGAATATCAGTCGATAACCATCTATCACTAAACATTACCTTGAAAAAGTCACTTACACGGCACAAGATTTTTACCTGATGGTCGGTAAGTTGAAGCTCATTATCCTGGCACACAAATTTTACAAACTTTGACATTGTCATCAAACACTCTGTATATTCAAGAAATTATTCATTTTTATACTTATAATGTTTATATTGACGAATATAAACATTATATTATTTGGTCAACTAAATCAAACCCACATAAATTTTACACCGTGATTTTTACCCCACAACTCTACATCGGTTAACTCACGAATAACGTGTTCGTAAGCATCTCTATAAATAATAGTGTACTTGTCGACTTCATCCTTTTCCACATAGTATTGTTTTTGACTAGGACCAAGCCTGGTAGGAATTTTGAACTTCACTTGATTCAGTATGCACTCATTTTCATCATTGGTAGTCATGTCTTCAAAATCGTTCTTATCATGTAAGCGTCTGCGTCTAATTTCGATTTCAGCAGCCGCTTGTCTATCAAAACTTTTTGGCAATGCCTTGGCGATTTTAATGGGAGTTTCAGCTCGAATGGTAAAATCACATTCGTAGTGTGAAGAAGGACTTGATTTTACCATTAGTTCTTGGCTATAAAATTGCCAAGTTGGTCGTATTCTTAAATCTGAGCTTGTTTTAACAAATAATGTACCTGCATTCTCCTTTAACCAAACACCAGTTCCACGAACCCATGATTCTCCGATAGTATATTCTCCACACCACGAGAGTTCATATATCTCTGTTCCTAGAGAATAAACAATGTTACCATCCTTGATGGTGTTTTTCTTCGACAAAACAGATCTCATTGATGAAATTCTATTGTATCTGTCTCAAGATTTTCATTTTTATTTGTTTCATGCGTTTTTTACCATTAATATCAAGCTGATCCATGTTCTTAAGTAGGTTTTCAAGTAGGTTCTTTACTAACGGCGGATTAAATATATATGCCCACATGACAACAAGCTCCAGATTCATATGCGTATTGCGAACTATATATTCAATATCTTTATAGTTACATCCATGTTTCACGAGATAAAACATTGCATCTGTCGAATCATATGTTTCATTACTATTATTGTATTCACAAACCTCATAATAACGTTCTAATAACTTCTTAACATAATTATGGTGTCCACCTTTAGCAGCCCATAATATTGCATGACCATAAAACTCTAATGGACCGTACCGCTCGTATTCGAAACTCTCATAGTGTGAAAACACGTCCCATCTACCGTGCTTCAGTGCATAATACGCATGTAGTTTTGTGTACCATATTTCGTTGTCGAGTAAGAACTCAACAATGTTAAAGTGACCACGTTTTGCAGCAGCATTGGACGCGCTATACAACATACACCTACTTACTTCATTGTGTTCAACAAGATACCTAGTTGTCTCAAGATGACCATTTGAAGCGGAAACTAGAAGAAGTGTTTCCAATATGCAATCTATCTGTACCTGTGAAAGTGTGCATTCAAGTATTCTCACATCACCAGTCTCAGCGCCATATATTGGTTCATATGCATAGAATATAATTTGATTCATAATATCACCAAGAATCGGGTATAATGTTTCCAACGATTCGTAAGAATTAACCATATTGATATCAACGTGGTTAACTTTAAGTAATGGAAGACCTATAGACTTTGAAGATATTCAATAAGAACAGCATATAAATCCTTCCTATTCACATCCGGATCCTCGACTGTCATTGTTACCAGAGGATCAGGTCCCGATATTAATATCGGGTCACAGTAACCAAGACTAATCGGTTCAATTACAACTGGATCCTTCTTCATATCCTCTCGAATCTCATCTTCACTATAATGAAAGTAACAAGAATTATATAACCAGTAACACCCATCATATTCATACCACCCTTTATGGTTAAGAAAATCCTCAAATGTGCGTGCCATGTGTCTTTTCGCATGTGCATCTTCAACCTTTACATAGCTCAACACTGCTCCTGTAGCATGACGAACCTTGTGGATATAAATATCATGGAGTATATTTTTCTCTACAATTGTATACCAGTATCGAGGCTTAAGAAGAGCTGTTAGTGACTTGGCAAGTGAAAGCGGTAACACAAACTCGATTGAAAGTGCAGAATCATAGAAATTAGTCGAGTATATTGTGTACACGTACTTGTTAAGAATAATCATCTGATCTAGATACACACCTGATAATCGATCTTCAATACCCGTAACATTTAGATCGGTTTTACCATCCTTGAATGCCTGAAGCTGAGCTTGTCCTAGTCTTAGAAGGTCTTTGAAGTTAGAAGCACGTTCAATTCCAATCAACTGTTTGCAGATTGTATGTGTATTTGTAGTCATTTATAATCCAATATAGATTATAAATAAAAATCACTTTTACATGCGCTTACGTAGCCATTTAGCAATATCTGTATGTCTGCTTGAGATCGCATCTTTCAATGCGCGTTCAATATCATACTCACCAGGTCTGTGTTTATATAACCATTTAACAATGTCAAAGTAACCATTAGAAGCAGCCCAACACATAGCCTGATCAGTACACCCTTCCGTTCGATACTTGTGTAACCATTTGAGAATATCAAGGTGACCGTTCATTGCAGCGCAATCCATAGCATCCGTTGTACACCCATGCCCAGTCTCGTGTAAAAACATGAGAGAACATATATTACCATTAAAAGCGGCACAATTCATAGCGTCTGTGGTACATTTCCCGTCGAAACCATTCTCGTGCAACCATACGAGGATCACAACACACCCTAACTTGCTTGCAATGTTCCATATATCAGCTACATCATCAGTATAATTACCACTATCAAGAATACAAATAGCATTGTCAATATCACACAACTCAATTGCTTCAACAGCACTATTTCCATATGCCATCGACGTTATTGTTACATCAATATCATCAAACGTTGATTTGTAGTCTGTGTGATCGAATAAAGTTCTAAGATCTTTGGTGGCAACCAAGTATCCTGGATGTTCTGATATTAACTTTGTCATTTGATATATTGTACTATATACAACTAAATATCACTTTTTGATTCGTCAAACACTGGAATTGGTTCTCCAGTGACAACAATTTCATTGTCACCATCAAATACCCACTCGGAAGCAAGGGTTTTTCTGTCACTAAATATCAGAACAATCATCTTGTAACCATCTCTGGATACTTGTTTGAATTTAAGATAATTCATTCTGGGAGCTAAGCCAAATGTGTATGTGCTTTTTACCTCATATATAATCTTAGTATCTTTGATATAGATATCGGGGTAATACTTATGAAACTTACCATCGTCATCTCTATAGTCAAAGCTGGGAACATCTTCATCTGTGAAAATCTCATCCTCCGTGATGTTTCTATTCAGAAACATATTCTCACAACCAAGAATACGTAAGATAGCAATGTCCTCGTAACCCATAAATCTAACTACTCTCTTAGTTTTTGGCAAAGTAAAATCCTTCACTCTATAACAACTCTTGAGCCATCTATGAAACAATTCTGGGCATTGTAAAGCATGTACAACGCCCCACCTCTCTAGCATCTTTTTTTCAAAATCTTTAGATTCTATATAATTCTTAACACCATACCTTTCCAATATGATATGTTTATATTTATCAGATTCTACATAACTTGGTGCACCACAAATTTCTATCATTATCTCCTTATACCTATCCGTTCGAGTAATATATATGGTTCCATACAAATCAATCATCTTTTCCCTGAATTCCCTTGTCCAAAGGAAACATTCACTTCCATACTTTCTTAGCATGGTTTCTCTTCCTCGTCTTCTTACCCATTCCTGTGTGAAAACATACTTACTTCCATGCCTTTTCATACAAGTTTCCTCCCGTTTCTTTTGAACATTGGGATTCTGTTGTGGATAATCAACACCAAGGTTTTGTCGATTCGTTTTCATTATTTTTTCTTTGACCATCTCAGATTGAAATGGATTAGCAACTCCGTATATAGCTAAACACGTTTCCTCCCTTCTCTCTGGGGCACATTTCGCACATAGACGACCGCGTCTGATGTCATGTAACGATGTGGTATACTCGTTATCACACATACATATAACGTTTAGGTGTTTGTTATTCTTGTATACAAATCCATCTTGAAATATTAAACCATACTCTGCGATTATCTTTGCTACGTCGTCTTGATTCAACCTTCGACTATCATTCTGACACGAAAGACAATGTTTACTGCCTCTCAATAAAGATGGTTTGTTACTGTGACATTCACTACCACAGTTACCACAAATATAATCTATGTCGTGCCCACCATCAGCATACTTTAATACGTAGTGGTGAGGTACCTTTTCCGCTAAATCTTTTCTATTTTGCTCATTTCTGATATCATTATCACACTGGTTACACATTGTAAAGTTCTTACCTTTTGATATGCTACCCTTCCTGTTGGGGAAGGATGTGATTCCAATAGAAACTGAGTGACCATTATCGCATACATAGTAGATATATTTACCATCGAATCTACCGAACGTGTATCCAATATTCTTGAGGTATTGGACCATATTGTCCCTTTTAAGAGTACCCATTTGATTATCTAACATCAGACTAAATAATCTTCTAAATATCATTTTTTGGACTATTGATAGTTTAAAATTCTCAGGTACAAAATTATTCAATATGTTTTGAAACATATTGAATATCTGGTTTGAAAATCCAAAAATCGCGATTATAGCACCGGGAAACCCAACGCCCCGCCGCTTACACGAATGATGTTGTTGTTCTGTACTGTGGTGATGAACTGGAATCTCTGAGGGAAGTTGGCACCAGATCCGGGTCCACCAGCACCAGCCGCAGCAGCAATGGCAGTAGCAGAAGCGGTTGGGATGACGCTCACGTTGGTTAATTTACCAAAATTTGTTGATCCTTTTGGATCCACGTTAAAGAAGTCGAGGGAGTATGAGTACATGTGGTAACCAACAGCTGTAGGAATAGTGGGAGCATGATACCAAGGGTTGACAAGAGAGAAGTAGTCGGACCCGAGTTGGTATAGACGCTGGGTGTTTTCGTAGATGATTGATGCATTATCAATGGGATCAAGAGCAAATGTGGGTGTGAATGTGATAGCACCAGGAGCAGTGACAACGGGTACCGCACATGAGTAGTTACTCCAATCAGAAGCACAAGTAACGTTTCTGGAAGCAAAGAAGACAGCCTTGATAGCATGTGAGAATCTAATATCATAGGAGGGTTGAGGATTAGTTGCAGGGGTGAATGACTGAAGAGGAGCGGTTTGAACCTGCTCAACAAGAATATCACGAGGAGCACAGGCCATACGCTTACGCTCATCATTTGAAACAATGGCGTAGTTAGCCCATACCTGACAGTTGGTAAGCTGGGGTTCAGTACCGAGCTCAGCAAGGGTTGGAGCTCTACCAGGACCAGTTGGAGCTGGTGATGGATCGTCAACAATCAAGAGCTCATTCCAGTTGCGGAAAGAGAACATGATACGCATATCATTGTATGGAAGAGCAGCAGTTGGAAGAGCAACACCACTATCACGAGTGAAGAAGAGGGGAAGAGGAAGATTTAGGGTAGCAGAAGGAAGAGTTGGAACTGTTCCCTGAACAACAGGGGTGATAAGCTCGGTGCGGTTACCAATCATTCTATCATAACCAGCTTGCTTGCCAGCTGGGACTGTGAAAGCAGCCCAGAAATCAAGATGATAGTTGTCGAATCTGGCAGCAGTTAGATCGTTAAAAGTAACCGCAACCTCCTTAATAAGGTTATGCATCAAATTACGAGTCCATCTGATACAGTTGGTTGGAACAACACCATCAGTGAATGTGATGGCAGGTATGGTCGCGCGTAGCCAAGCGTATAGCATGTAATCTCCTGCACGAGAGATCTGTGCACCCCATTCCTGATTGAATTGGGGCTGACCAGTTGCCTTGGAAAGAACAACTGGGACTTGGGTGAACCAGGTACTCTTGGCTACTTCTCGGACAAAATAAGCCACAGAGTTACCACCACCATACATATACTTTTCCTGTTCATCATAAGTAGCTAGATCAATAAAACCAGACGTAAGGTTTGAAGTTGCAATCGAGTATGACATTTATTATAACACGAAAAAAAATTCACGAAAAAAAATCAAGCAGACGACGTTAGCTCGGCTATCCTAAGCTTCAGGAGCATATTCTCTTTTTCTAATTGCGATACACGTATCTTTAGATCAGTATCTCTTAATAGTGTTCCAATAATTCTAGCAAAATCAACAAGGGTTCCTGGTGGCTTATATATTTCCTTTTGTTTATTGAAATTAGCCTTGTAGATAACCATTTGTTTATGTATACGAGTTTCTACAGGTTTACCAGATATCAAGAATACTTTTATAACACGCCATTGAGCGTATTCAGATTCACAAGACTGGTGTTTTAGATTACGAGCGAGGAATTTTCCATCACTGTAACCCACCTTCACAAGACCATTTCCAATGTAGGACATGTATAGAACACAATCACTACTGTATTTAACAATATCAGCCTCTGTTGCAATCTCCATTTGTTCAGCCTCAATATCGATCTCTGTTAGATCTGTAAGACATTTGACAGGTCTCTGGAGTCTAACTGACCCTTCAGATAGAAGTTGGTGAATCCAACCAGAAACAGCAACATCAAATTCAGGCGAAATCCACTGAGCTATATTTATAGCAACTCGAGGGTGAACCCAAGTGCCTTGGTTGGTACCACCTTGATGTACAAAGATAAGTTCCGTCCTAGGAATGTTCAGGGCAATTGAAAGTTTATCGAGAAACGATTTCGATCGTTTACATTGATACCAATTGGAATATTCCTTACCACTTTTACTTGCCTGTAAGAATCTAGTCACGTCAATATACTTATCTTCCTTTCTAGCTATAATGGTTATACCATGTATCATTATATTATCACCTTGTTCAGCTATTTTTTGTTCTTCCTGGTCAACCGTGCTTAATGATGTTATTAATTGTGTTTTGTCAAGGTTATTATATTCAACCAAACCCTTTTCCTTAGCCTTGGTTTTTAGTTGTAACAAGGTCATCTTTTCATAGTCTAGTGTTATAACATCAGGCGGAACATATTTATTTAACAAATCAATCATTTCATCCTTCTTCAAATGAACAGACGTAATTCCTCTTGCTTTACAAAGCTCGTGAAGTTTAACTGTATTCATTAGTCGAAAATCTGGGGTATCAGTTTCTTCGGTACTGGTCTCTTGGTTGGATTCCCAAAAAACCTTTCGTCTTGAAACCATTTGTTGCATTCTTTCAAGAAGTGTTTTAACAGCCTTTGCATTTCTGATTCCAAACGTAATACCCCATTTAGCAGCTTCATTTCCAAGAGAAATATTAGACATGGTTAACCACGAATTCTGAACATCATCTGATATAGGGATATGTACAAGCTTAGTAAACTCAAACCACGAGTCGCATGGTATAATAGATCTAGCTTGGTATGGATCATGATCTTCTTCGTCTGGATGATCGATATTATATTGAAAGGTAGCTAACCAGTTTTCAATGTTAGTTGCAGATTGACAACTACCTCCACCACGTCTAGATTTTCCGGTGAACATACGGGAAGTAGCCTGTGCTCCAACACACTTGATAGCCTCTTGTAATAATTCGTACGTCACGCCGATTTTCTTCGCGTCCTTGACGAATGCCTTGGGATTTGACATTACATGGATAGTCATCTTTATTGATTAACATGCATTTCTTTAAATATCAATTTTAACAATCTTATGCTCGTATTACAAATGTATGAACGTCACGATTCATATAGTTCAGTTGTGACAGATATGTTTAGGTTACTACATATGTTAAGAATGTGTTCCATATTCTCTATTGACTCATCCCTATAATAAAACAAATGGATTCTCATCTGCCTACCAAACTTATAATTATAACACTGAACTTGTCCGATGGCATGTTTCCATTTAGAAGCATGTTTTACCTCTATAATTTCGCTATTGGTTAAGATATCAATTATACCGGATTCACACTCTACCTCTCTTTGACCATTTAGCTTCTTTGCCAATGAGTCTGCGATTATCGATTCCGTATTGATGTTTTCTCTATCAGAGACTAACTTACCTATTTCATTGGCAAACGTATGTTCGTTCTGAGATTGCTTGCGCCATTCGTTTATCCACTCAGATACTTTGAGTGCAAATTCAGATGATATCCACTGTGCAAAATTTACAGCCAAATCTGGGTGAATCCACGCGCCTTGTTTAGTTTTTCCACTACCACCAATAACTATGTGAATAAGTTCCTGCTCTGACTTTTGTAGTTTAGCTGATAATAACTTGATCAATGTCCGAGTTGATTTCAACACTTTCCAGTTACCAAAGAATCTTCTTGTACCTCTGGCTAATTCTGTAGCACATATATATCCATCACTTCTTATCAATGCACGTTGATGGCATTTATCAGATGATAAATGCGACACGGATTCCATGTAGATAACTTTCTCTCTAATGAATCCATCTGAAGAATATCATTTTTTCGTTCGACATATAAACGTCACAATTCTTAATATGTTAGCATATTAACAACCAATACAATCAACTTACACCCTTTGAACACAACTCACCAAGACAGGTTGTTCTCTACCCTTTTTAGATCTAATCAAATAATGTGTCCTGGTGAGTTCATGCATAAGAACAAATCCCTTCTTTGGTTCTGTGAGGTATAAAACATCCGACGTGGGATTAAGGTTTCCAAAACACCACATACCTCTCCATATATATCCTCTATTGTTTGGAAGTGTTTTTAAATTCTCACAAATATAACTCGGTAATGATCTCTCGATATCAAGCATGCGTCTATACTGAGACTCTAGAAACGCCAAGTTATTATTGTTTGGGTCTCGTCCAATTGTTGGTTTTTTATTTGGGCTCTTAGCACTCTTAGCACTCTTAGCACAAAGAACACCCTTTTTAATTCTCTCAATTTTCTTCTTACCTTTAACCTTTAGTTTGATATTTGGATCCTTGTCAAGCTGGTTATCATTGTAATATTCGATATCCTTTTCGAGTCTCAAGTTATCATCCGTTAGCTTCTTAGCCTGAGCTTGCCTGTACTCCAGATCGTCAATGTTTCGAAGATTCTCCATGTGCTTGTTGTTGCGATCAACTTGTGCCTTGCACTCAACGATTCGAAGTCTACTAAACATCTTTGAATAATCAGATAATTATATATGTTAATTCATATATAATTTCATTTTTAGATTTATATTATATTTGATATCATATTACTAATATTAGTATCGTGTATAAAAAGCTCAGATTCACGTTTAGCTATATATTTCCTACAAGAAAGTTTCATTGTATTTGAACTTAAACCAACCCAATCCCATGGTAGATCTGGGTGTTTAAAAACATCTTCAAATGTTATACTGGGACTTCGACTTATCCAATACCAATCCCACGGTTTGTCTGGATATTGAAGCACATTGTCGAGTGTTATATTGGGATTCCAGCTTAATAATTCCCAACTCCACGGTTTGTCTGGATATTGAAGAACATGATCAAAAGTTATATTTGGATTTTGACTCAGACCGGACCAATCCCAATGAAGATTTGGATACTGAAGTACATTATTAAAAGTTATGTTGGAATTTTGACTTAGCCAATGCCAAACCCATGGTTTATCTTGACACTGGAGTATATGCTCAAATGTTACCCTTGGTTCATGACTCAGCGTATTCCAATTCCATGGTTTATCGACGTGGTTAAATATGTCGTTAAAGATACTTGGGTTTTCTGTTAGAGCATTCCAACTCCACGGCTTGTCTGGATATTGAAGTACAATATCTAAAGTTATATTTCGGTTACCACTTATCTGGTACCAATCCCACGGTTTATCTGGGTTATTAATAATATTATCAAACCACTTGGTGGTCCATTCACTAGGTATGCGCTCAAGTATATTTATTGACATATATATTTACACCTATGATATATTTAAGTATCTATAGAACAATCTCATCTCCATTGTCATCATCATTTTCACTCTCACCACCCTTGAGAACATGGTCTTTGAAGTATGTCTTCTCATCATTCATCTTCCACAACTTGGCAAAGTATTCTTCAACATCTATACGGATTGGAACCTGGTGACCAGGGTAACTCATTCTATACCATTCCTTGAATGCTTCGTATAGGACGCGAATGGTAATATTCTTACCGACACATTCCTCTGTTGATTCATTAATGAATTGACGATACAAGTCACTACGAGTACGGTAGTTTCTGGTTACATCTAGAATCTTGGTTGGTTCTCTAAGCTCAAGTCGTTTCTTTCTGTGTTCAAGAAGGAACCATGCTAGAGCTTCTGTCATTGCAGGTAGTCTGTCTGTTATTTCATCGTCTTTAACAAAGACGTTTGGAACATCATTATATTGTGGATCATTCTTACGTTCATAGTCAACAAATGTAGACTCAAAAGGGATAACACGTATACGATTCCACACTGCTTTATCATCATATGGAAGTACTGGTAGTTGATTACAGTTATGACTCACAGCTCCATTAGCAAGGAAGTTACTGTATGGTTCCTCGACAGTTATATCGTAAACCTGTCTCATACCGACACTTTCTATTGAGACAATGGGAATGGTATATGTTGGTAGAAAGTCCTTTGATTTCTTATGTGGTGATAATCCAATAAGAGACAGGTACTCATTTAGACCAAGTTTGTTACCAAGGTCACGATACCCATAAAAACTACATAGACCTGTGAGTATGTACGATTTGTTATAGTTATATCTTAAACCAATTGTTTTTACGAATCTAATAAGATTCTTTACATACAAAACACATGTATATCCGCCTCGAGATTTAACACAGACACAATTATTATCAATACCATACGCATCTCTAAGCCAATCAGAAACCATAGTAAGGATGAGTTTAACACTGTTATTAGACGTTTTTAACGTGAATGCAACCTTATCATCTCTAACCTCAAGTTCACATGTACCTAGAAAAGCGGAAACAAATTCACGTACAAATATAACTGGGTATCCAACAATATCACTATAATTATTCAACGTGCTTGTTATAGCTTTCTGAAGACTGCTTGGTAGAACGTGTGTGTTTGGAATCTTTGAAGAATCAAGAGCCTTGATATCAAGCATCATCGTTTCATTGTCAATCTTATTATCAAGCATTAGATACTCGTTAGTAACAAAGTAACCAAGCAATCTAAATAGAGACATACCTTTTAACCTATCACTTAGGTACTGAGTGTTAAATGAGTAATGTGAGACGCAATACTCACTTGAGTTACACGAATTTCTTCCATCGAGATTACAGGTTACACAATTGTTAATATCACACAACGGATTATCAATACCCATGATAAGACGATCGTCTTGTTTCATGTCGGATGCTTGTATCCATGCTTCTCCATTGTTCGTCTTGGTAAGAAACTTGTGGTTTGGTGTGCATGTGATTCTACGTCCATCAAGTAATATAATGTCAACACACTCTCGTTCACCCTTTGGTTCAAAGGCAACCTGAGACGTACTTATGATACCATTCGTATTTTTATCGTATGACAAGAGCATTTGAGAATTTATATATAGTTGTTCAATAGGTACGGATATACCACTAGCGAGAGATACTGGTGTACCCTCGCTCAAACAAATCAAACACATCTTGAACATGGGTGTTATTTCTGCACCATCCGAATATAGACGCCTAGCATAAAAGGTATCATTACCACTGAGTTGTTTCATGATGCCAGTATTAATAACGTCTCGTTTCTCAGGTTCGTCAAACGTAACCCATCTAACACCATCTCCCAATCTGGCATACTCTGGTGATGCTGATGACGACATTCCTCTTTTTCCAGTAATGAGAGATGTTGGTGGTTTAGCAGAGAGTTTCCCAAGCATCTTTTCAAAAAGGAGCTGTGTAACACTCTTTCCATTATCTCCTTCACCAGTCCATATATAAACGTGTTTCCGTGAATTGATACCATCAAATACATCACACATAACATCATAGAAATATTTACGTACAGAACTGTCTGGAAAGATTTTACTAAAAAATTCTCGAATATTATGGATCTCTTCACCATCTTCATCGAATTGTTTATACTGAATAGGTAATTTAGTAGATAGAAAATCCTCAGGTCTACCTTCCCTAAAGATACCTTCCTTCACATCGTAAACCCCATTTGTAAATGCGATAAGGTGGGGATTAGTATTCAACTTGTCTGCAATCATCTCATTATAGAAAACCTCCTGACACTCCTTCATAACAGCAGTCTTGAAGGGATTCGTCTTTAGATTGTGGATGATTTTCTTCATAGCTGCAATCTTATCTTCCAGAGAATCAATATCTTTTTCATAATCCGGTTCCTCGGGTTTAGCCTTGGGTTTGATGGATTCCTCCAGATCAATATCACTATCATCTTCATCACACTCATCTTCCTTACCATCACCCTTCTTCTCTTGAATTTTTCTTAGACGAGAGACTTCAAGCTTTAACATTGCATAGTATTTTTCATACTTGGAAAGAATGTCTGTTGATATCTTTTGTCTAAGAGCGATCCCATCCTCTGTGTAGTTCCATATATGGTTTTCAAAATGGACCCACAGTTTCTTGGTATATGATATACATGCAAAAGTAACTCCATATTCATTACAAAGCAATTTTGCAATGTCATAATGAGATGAGCTCAATAAACTTTGTCTCAAGCATTTATCAGACGATTTTTTCTGCCGTTCAAGGTACTTCTCAGGATTATCGAGGTATGCGTAGTATCTCAAAGTTCCTAATGTGATTCTACCTGGATTCATATCTCTCCATAATGTTACACACCTGCTCTCGTTAAACTTATGCACATCTCTTCTTGAGAATTTTATCCATAAATCACACCCCTTACTACCTCCATGCGAAATATTGTAGAGTGCCCATCCTATTCTCATCCAATCATCATACTCTGTTGCCCTTGCATCACTAATCATATCAATCATATATTCTGCTATTTGAAGCCCTTCATCTACAGTGTATAGATTTCCATTATCCGATATAACTGATTTCGCAACTCTTCTAACCTCCTTTACTGGACATGATATTCTATTCCTAAGAGTCTTGCATACATTTTTTTGAAGATCAAGAACGCTCAATAGTCTTGGAAGGTACCATTCAATATTGGTTGCACTTTTTGTTTTCCACTCGATATTCGAGAAAGCATCTGTTAGCGATATATCACATATCCTAGTATCACGGTAGTCGCAATAGTCTCGACACTCGATGCTATATGGAACCACCGCACACGTTGCCTTGTATGTACCACTATCAGGATTCTTCTGAGAACCATAAAGCAACCATGGAGAAGAGTAGATATGACTATCTATAACAACAGGTTCTACAAATGACTCAATATCCTGGAAAATATGCTGTGACTTGACTATCTCTGCTACACGAGTAACGACGTGAACTTGTTGTTCATATATATTAACGAATAGTCTTGGAAAATGAAGGTGGAATCCATTCTTAACAATTTTGCCATCATCAACAAGGTACGGAGTCTTTTCGAGGATAACACATATCAAATCCTCCTTTGAGATATTTTGATAGATAGAGAGTATAACATGATAGTACGCATTAATAACTGCGTGAATATGTTTCATGTTACATAAATGTGGGGGAGATGAATCAGTAGAAGATGGTAGGGATGATATTTTTGCCTTGATATCAATATCAACAATAACAGGCATATTTTCAGGTAAGATTTCGGCCACTCCTGTTCCACGTGAATCCGGTCTGGTGTAGATGTATTCACAATACATATCCATGAACTTATCCATATCGTATCTGTTAACATAAAACCTACCTGTCACATCGTGCATCGATACATGAGTTGTGATACCCTTGTTTATTACCTTTCTATCACGTAGAAAGGTGTTTAGTGAATTGAGTAATGTGGACTCCATTTACTTATGGGAACTATTTTATTAAGTATTATCATTTTTATATTATTTGTACCACAAGCTTACCTAGATGAAATATTCAAGGTCGGTTACACTAACACTAAAAATACTAACAATATGAACCACGAACTAGTCTTAAAAACGATTTAAATAATGTTAAAGGATATTTATATCAACGTAAATGGACTTTGAAAAGATACCTATATCTACAAATACAGTTATCGCTGTGACGAACTTCAACGTAAACATGATTAGTGCGTACGAATCAATTAATGTTACTCATGTTGACCAAAGCAATGTTAAGAGTGTTAAAGACAGAAAGAAGATTTTTTTAACGTGTCCTGATGGTATGGTATTGGGTAAGAGTTTTGGCCAGGAACGCGAAGGGCTTGTAAAAACAACAGTAAAGGCATCCAGAATAACGTACTTTAGGAATGCTATAAGTATTCTTATGGTTGTGGATGCAAAGAAAGTTAATTTTAAGATTTCCAGTTCCAAGCAGAATAATCGAGTCAAATTTCAATTAACAGGTTGTAAATCTATTGATCATGCGATAAAGACTATAACATTTTGGTATCAACTCGTAAAGGGTAAGAATATTATAACGTACTCACCATCTATAGAACCGCTCACAATTATATTCACAACTGTTATGGTGAATATAAATATAAATCTGGGTTTCAATATAGATCGTGAAAAGTTTGATTCTTATATTAATGATCATACTGATTATTTATTACACTTGGAAAGTTTCGGATATACAGGTTCAAATATAAAGGTACCTATCAATAATAACAAGTTAAACAGTATAGTTACAACAAGAGTAACTTTGGAAGGGAACGATTGGATCGAAAGAAAGGCGGTATATAGTGAGTTTCTAAATCTAATGTCACAAAAAGAGCGCGACAAATGGGTGAGGAAAGAGAGATTCGGAACATTTCTCGTCTTCTGCAGTGGAAAGGTTATATTTTCAACATTTGATTATTCTTTGATGAAACAAGAGTATGAGAAATTTATGCATGTGATTGCTAGGTGTAAGCATAATATAATTGAGTCTTACTAATACTAGATACGAATTCGATTACATCAGATATATCTCCATCACACGATAAACATTTCTTTTCACCATAGTTATATTGTGAAAAGACTCTGGGTATGATACATTTGCATTCTGATCGAAATGCATTATCAACATATGTTCTCACAGCATTGAATCTATTGGAAACTGAACCAAAGCATATGGTACATATATTAGAGGATAATACAGTAGGTCTCGTACATCTGCATCCGCATCCATATTTTCCAGAAGATCCAAACCAGTTTACTAATGACATTTCATTAGTAAACATTCACAAACCACAAATACATTTTTATTGATCTAAAGTAAATCTACAATAATACATGCAATATTATAATCTATAGATTGCGATTTCGATATCTTGTCTATGATGAATTTTCTCTTCAACCAATCTCTAAAAAGGTGTTCAGAAATGACATGCCAATTCATATCAAAGTAATAATATTTATCAGGGTCATGAATCAAAAGTGTCCAATCGTCTTCCTCGGGTAAATTACCGATTATCTCATTACATATACATCGTGACTTGTTACTATCATCCCATTCACTGTACCATTCATCAAGTATTGTGTGATAAAAGATTGATCCCATTACCTTTGTACATCTCCTCCAGACATCAAACATCGTATGCAAAAGTAAAGAACCCATATCGATTTAACTCACATTCGCATGTAGGTCGTTTCATTTTTATATAGCAGTTCTGCAATCATGTGTGCAATATTGCAATCTATATTTAATAATAATAATGATGTTATTTTGCCTGTGATAAACATTGTTCTCTTTTCGTATTGTGAGAGTTCGGAAACAACATGCAAACACGAATCAAGATAATTACGTCTAATCAATTCGTCAATCCAGTCATCAAGTACTGCACAAGACGATGATTTCATTTGTGGATGGTTTCCATCCACAACCATTTTCATTTTTGTTCTAAGTATGTTTCAACTATGATTGCAATATTACGATCTATATGTAATGACGATTCTATCTTGTCTGTAATGAATATTTGTTTTTCATATTCGTACATGTGTTTCTGTATTTCAATTGCATGCAAATTTTCACACATACATTCCACACACACATAATACGGACTGAGAGCTTTCCAATTCCAATCGACAGTTGGGCACCTGCATTCGTGTGGATTGATTTTCTTATACGAAACCGAAGAATCGTATTTTTTAGTCCATTTGTCAAGTATCGAATAAGAAATAACTGATCCCATTATTATCTTGAATAATACATACTTTTAACCAATTCATTTTTACCGGCACTAACTTTGATATAAAAACGACCCTACAATCTCAGCCAGATCTCTAAGTAGAACAGTCGACATGCAATCGATAACGTTTTGAATATGGACTGGAACAAAAACTTGTTCCAATTCTTCGTGGAAATTGTCATATATCTTAATGTCACATTTTTCCGATACTTTCTCGAATATCTCGTCATCCTCGTTATTTCCACATGCTGACATATGTATAGGATTATAAACATTAGCACTAATCGGATAATAGCTATGATAAGTTGTTCCATCATAATAAATTACACCATCTAATGGAAGTTCCCAATCTCCTCCAGTAGAAATCTTGAGAAGTTTAATATTGTTGATAGTTATAAAATCGTTTCGTTCAAGATTCTCCGAATCTACTTCAATATTTCCTTCTTCAACAGCTGACTCTGGAATTTCATCTTTATCTACATCCATACCAGTCTGTGGAAGATACAGAACGATCTTATTGATTTTCGTCATGTTGCATTTAATCTTATCTAACCTTTTGTTTGACAATATGCAACTTGATCGCATGTAATTTATCCATGATTCTGCTCGAATGTGACATTTTTGCACAAATTGTTCCATAATATCTCTTGAACTAAAGTCATCTTTGATATTTCAAATCATTTTATATCATTAATATCTTACATACCTTTTCAAGCTTGGTTCCAGTAATATCTATCCCTTTTCTCCTAGCTATATTACACATGTTCTTTAAGAGAGTTATATTCTCGTCTGGCCTCTCAAGGACTCTATCAAAAAGTGGGTCTTTATCAAGAGTCTTTGGATTGAACGAGCTACATTCAAACTGACATGGGGTATCATTGGTAGAGTATATTGGGCTATTTATTGTTGTTGGATCTACAAGATACTTTCCACTGGAGCATCCAATATTAGAACAAAATCTTTTCTTGGCAGCTTCCTTTACAAGCATACCTTGTGTTGTAGTCATGATTCCATCTGTCTGATCTATAACCTTATCTTCAATATATGGTCTGTAGAACACATCGCACGTAGCGTCCCAGTTCTTTGAACATTTGTCTACCATCAATAGTCTTGATTCCCTTCCCATTGCGTTAAATGTGTTTCCATGTAAGAATGGATCATCCAATACAGTATATACGTACTGACTGTTTATACTTTGATCTCTTTTCATATTCAAGCCGAAATTACCGATCTTGACATAGCTCATTTATTAAGAACAAAATATTTAAAAGATTGTCACATAGTATAAATCACTCTATGGATAAGAAACGTCTCAAGGAGTTATTCAAGCGCACAGTTATTGATTTTATTGATGCTCTCATAAATATTCTTCCACAGGAACCAGACCTTATATTTGCCAGGATATATATTAATGATAAGATCCAGAGTGATACTCTCGTCAAGAATTTTATATTAACATTTATGGATGGTGGGAAGCCATACGAAAAGGCTGTAGATGAAAAGAATGACGGAGTATTTTTAGATATTAACCCAAAGATTTTTGGAATTATACCAGAAGAAAAGATTAACCATTTCAAATATATATGGAGATCTGGTGCAGTTAATGATAAAAATAAACAGGTAATTTGGAAGTGGTTAAGTTCTTTTGTTAAGATTGCAAAAAAGTTTCAGGACGCCTTATGATTTAAGAGCTATTGTCTTTTCAATGATAGCTATAGATACGGTATTACGAAATATCATTGATACCACAATCTGATCATAGTTTCTTACATTAATGAATGGATTATTGTCTGGACCTAGAGACGCTTCTAAATCTGTGTCTATAGTTGTTCTAAGTTTTTTTAGTTCTTCCAGTGTTAAATTTTCCAATGTTGAGTAATAATAAGTCTTTTCTCTGTAAGTAATTGAGAATTTAGCTGGATAAGTAATTGAGAATTTAGCTGGATCCATTTATTGTGCTGAGTTTTGAGTTTAAGTATTTGAATACAATTGCATGGGAGTCATAAAGAAGTAAGATTAGAAACTTTATATACCATATGGTATATAAAGATATATAAAGATATAAAGATATTAAAGATAATGCATTTAAACTCTTAGCCAAGGCCAAAGTCCGGGTGGATACTTCTCGACTCCAAATGTGTGAAGCATACATAACCTCTCTGCTTCTTCCAGTGTCATATCATGTTTGTGCATACTATAAAAAGTATACATGGGTGTATACTCATACAATAATTTAACCTCGCACATTCTTTGAACTATTTTATCAAGTGTCCAAGTATTTTCCAATGTACCGATAATGTATCTACCACATAACTTGCTATCGTATCTATAAGATATACCAACCTTTCCAAGTGCTTTAATTAATTCTCCCTCTCGTCTATCCCTCTCAATACAATATGCTTTCGCATACTCTGCAGCACTAGTTACATCAGGTGCATCCGCATCCATATCGATAGAGTTGTCCCATGTATGAGGTTGAGAGTGAATATATGTTAAAGTTGTACGTCTAAAGGGGCCGTATGGATTATTAGCTGGCTTTGGAAGGGGAGTATATATTGGGGATACCATAGACACACTACAAGGTGAAATCGGACGAGGCATTCTTACCTTGGGTGACGAGCATGAGGACGACTGAGTATCATCCTCATGCTCATACTCATCACCACAATCGCACTCAACATCTTCACATGTGTCGGTGTTGTAGGTGTTGTAGGTGTCGTAGGTGTCGTAGGTGTCGTAGGTGTCGTAGACTTCAGAGTTGCCGTCACAATCGTCGTTCTTGAAAGCATCGGAGCACATAGAGTATCTTTTAACCATTTCGATTTCAAACAGATAAAAGTTATGGATGATATCTATAAAAAATCATTTTTAGTTTAAACTATATAGTTTAAACTAAAAATGTAATACAATTATGTTGCAAGTTGGTACTTTCTTCTATTCATCTTTATAGATTGTAGAGCCATAATATCTTCCCTAAAGTTAATTTGATCATGCGTTTCTCTATATGGACTTATAGCTTGTTTTGTTGGTACCTTGACATATTCAACCTTGAGAGCAGACGTTGGATCTTGATATGCCATGGGTACAATTGAACCTGGAATTGTATATACTTCTTTTGGATATGGCGTCTGTAGTTCATGGTCAATGTAGTATATATAATCTCCAGCATTTGTATCAGTATAGTTGTCATAAAACCATTTTGGCATACATTCTTTCTGAGTATAAACATCATATCCTAAACCGTTAGTTGTTACTTGGTAAGATGGTCTGTCCAGTTTTAGGTATGAATTATTCGTATAGTCTCTAACTCTTGGATCGGATGTTACGTACGAGTTTTTATCTTTCCAAAAATTCCTGCTTGATGTGAATGGATTGTTTAGTATCGTATACTGACTCATTTATTTATATTTATATTTATATTTTTATCCAAGATATCTATTACAAGTATGGTAGATTAAGTTCTTTTACCAATGCAACTTCCGTTTTTACCAGTTGTTTATTTGTCAGTTTTCGATCACATCCGTTTGGGATCTAAACACTTCTTCAGCCCATTCAACCATATACTTATACATGGTTGTTTTCTCATTTTTTCGAGACATTTCGAGGTCGATTTATTTAAACTTAACAAACCTTATTAAAAGATTCATTTTTTGAACCAGGCGTATAAAGAGTATAAAAATAAGGATTATACAAATTGTAAAGAATATTGGTATCCATGTTTTATATTGAATATGTATCTTCCCAGCTTCCCAAATGGTATAATCTGGTATATCTTTTCTCCAGTCAAGTGGCGGTGAAAAGTTAACATTGGGAAATAACACCTGAACTCTACGTGTATATCCATTTTGAGGACTAATTCCACCAGATGTTTGATTGATACCTATATCTCTGTTTAGACGTTCAGCTGCAACACTATCAGCTACATCCCATCCTTTCCAATAGAAATCGTACAATTGTTTATCCATAAACTTGAGATCGTATGGGAAGAAAAAGTCTGGTAGTCCGCACATGACGTTGTCTTCAATTTCGCATTCGTTTGTACCACGGGCCATTCTAAAATATCCATTCATCCCCCATTCTGTTCCCCAACTGTTTCTGATTATCCAATAATCTTCACCTTTCTCAGTACCCCACCCCACTATCTCAATTGCATGTCCACCTGTAACTGGAGATATTCTATCCCATTTATATATTGTCGCATTTGGATTAAACGTGTAAAAATCGCTATGTATAATTATACCTGAAGTTACAGGTCCATACTTATATATTTCTCTTCTTATATCCAGTTCTTTATTCCCTATTGAATAGTACTGAAAACATCTGTAAAATCGTGCTGGTGTACCAAACTCCTTTCCAGAATGGTGAATTATTCTATAGTCTATACACATATCTGTATACATACCGGTTACCTCGGAACATAGTGGTATATCACCCGAGCGCTGAAACTTGGATATTCCTTCACCACTTTTGAGTTGGTATGGCATACAGCTTTCTGTGGTTGTTCCAATTATGTATAGATATTCCCAGGCATCACTCAGACTATTTCCGTAACATCCCTTTTTATTAACCTGTTCCACATTTTGAATGTCGTATGCAACATTGTACTGAAGTATATTTATTTTATCTCTTGTCCAGTCGCACAATATAACATTAGCAGGTGATAGTTGAAGATGTATCTTTCCCTCAGAGTGAATGTTAAATCTATCTGCCAAACAGCTTACGCTTGCAAATGCCCAACATGAACCACATTTGCCTTGGTTGAGAACAGGTGATAAATACCTTTTCCAAACAATCCTACCATCAAACTCGTCTGGAACATGTAAATCTAGTTTTCTTTTAGACTGGAATAAAGTATAGTTTCTATTTGTCGCTGGAGAAACAGATCTAACTATAGTTTGAGTTGGATTTGCATCTATTCGTGCCTGTAAATCTCGTGATAATTGTAACGTGGTCTTATCCATTTACTTAAAACGAAATATTAATAGAGAAAGGACTAGATTAAAAAGATAGGTAAAGTTAAGCTTGTAAATGGAATAATACTGGACCAACCAGTATTTCTTGTGAAAAGAGATAATTGTGTCGTGACTACTAATACACCACGATTAACAGACATGATATGTTATACCATTGCAGATCGTTTATTTCAACAGCAATCAAGGAAAGAACCTAACGGTGATATGTGCTACTTATTTGGAGTTCTTTACAAATATCTTAATCAAATGTCATATGACGAACATGCCCGGCATATGATGGTTCAAATATCCAGTCCTACAGTTAGACTGCGTAACATTCTTTCTAGGATGTTACTCGAATATAAGGTGATAAATATGGGCAGAAATGATGTATGTAATGTTGATCTTTGGATCTGGTTCGATTATATTCTAGAATGGATTAATAATATTCAGAGTCTTTCTGAAGTTGGTACTACAGAATTCATCAAGGGTTTGTTTGAAAATTCTCATGTATGTATGCTAGAATCCAAGGTACAAAATCTTGTACCAGTACTACTTAACTATGGATATGATATAGCTATATCTCAGTTAAAGCATGTAGACATGGTTCGTATAACAGTCATAAAACAATATTATACTGTCGAAACGCGTATCATACAGATACAAAGAATTATGTAGAATAATTAACCTGATTTTTATACTTGGTATAAAAATCGATATCGCCTATCATCAATGCTTATTCACAATATCTTCAACCAAACGCGAAGTAGTCATGAAATCCATATACGAGCATGGATTAATACCATCTGGATACAAGATCTTTAGTATAGCTTCAGTTTTAATCACGTGGTTATCTTGAGATGTCTGGCATAATATAAGAGGTGTTGTACATACTGGTTTTTCGTCAACTGAATCTCTACTCTTACACATTTTTTCTGCAATAGATGTTAAAGACGACTTCTGTTTAATCTCTTCAAACATGGGGCCTCTATCCTCACAAAGTTCCTTTGCAACCTGTACAGTAGACTGTGAATAAATTGGATCTGAAGATGAACTAGCACACGTACCATACTTACAATATTCCGAGTATGCTGATGGTTTGGACATTTTTCTTGAAGAGTTTCTCTTTAAATACCTAATGAGCGACTTGACCACCACCTTGAACGTCTTGACCGCCATAATGAATACCTGTATTTGTATTGACAATTTTGACGAGCATTGAACATACGGCAGTTAAAGATCCAATCCACAACACAGCATAAAATTCCGATGTTTTTGCTAGAGCATAAACAAGTGTTGAGCACACTGGACTTCCCATTGTCAGAGACGTGCTTAAAAATCCCCAAATACCTGAAGGTGCACAATATGTGGTATACAGCTGTGCACAAATCCAATGCGAAACAACGAGTGAGACTGCAACAAGCATACTCACAATAACAATGTTTCTGAACATTGTATTAACCTAATATTTATACCTTTTTCAATATTAAATCATTTTTTGGTTCAGTATATGGACTATAGTCCATATCATTGCGATTCGTAGTTCGATTACAGTCACATTTAAAATCAGGCCTAGTCAACTGCTTGAGTTTCTTGATATCAATTACTTCCTGCTTTGGTTCATGATATATCACCAGCATAATTCTCCGCATCGTATATCATACAGAATGAATGATTGTATAGTTTAAAAATCATTTTTGATATTCCGAATTATCTGTAAATATTCATCTCTTGTATATACTGGTATATTATATTGATTTGCCTTTTGTATCTTGACTGTATTCGAGTCAGAATGACTATCTTTGATAACAGCAATTGTTTTTTTTGAAACAGTGTTTCTCACGCTTATACCCATCGTTGATAACCTACACTCTAGGTCTGAATCTCGAAATCCTGTAAATACAACCGAACCTTTTCCGGTAGGAAGATTTTCATTGTCGTGATATTTGTGATTCAAGTTAACACCAATGTTTTCCAGAAACATTTTGAAACTTGGCATATAACTCAATAATGCAGTCAAGAACTCGGTTGAAATACCCTTTGGAGTTGTTTTAATATCCGACCCCGAATCCATATTGATAATATTCGGAAAATTGGATAATAATATTTCAGCCTTTTTCTGACCTAGGTTTGGTATTCCAAAAGAACCCAAGAATATAGATATTGGATATTGTTCCAACTCAATTGCGTGTATACTCTGGTATAGTCTCGTTACAGATTTCTCACCAAAGTTTTCAAGATTTGCAAAGTCACTCATAGATGCATCGTTTATCTTTGTAACTGTATTATATCCTGAATCATACAGTTTAGTAATAGTTCCAATACCCATGTTCTTAGTACCAAGCGCCTTGAAGAATGAAACAAGCAACTGTATAGATTGTTCTCTTGGTAGAGTATCGGTATGAGAAAGAGTTCCAGGTGTGTCGAGCACATCCTTACTCTTAATCTCCGCATTGTCCCATTCATATGGGACCTGTGGCATACACGGTTTAACCTTTTGGATCACACTCTTTATATACGGTATTACGTCCCCACTTCGGACAATCTCAACCCTTGAACCACATCCAATACCGTTATCATTAATGAATTTGGCATTGAATCCTGTTGCATATGATATATCTACACCTCCAATATGTACTGTCTTTACCTTAATTCGTGGTTTCAGGTACCCTCTCTTACTGGTATTCCATTCTACATTCTCAACGATGGTTTCAATAGATTCAGTCTTACCCTTGAATGCTTTCATATACGTCGGGTTTCCACTAACGTTACGTATGTATTTTTCATACCTTTGAATAACTATTCCATCTACTTCATATTGATAGTCTGTTTTTAGTCTTGCCAAAAGAGATGATAAGAAATCAACATTAATATCAGTGTGATTAACAATTGTACTCGATTCATTGGTCAGTGGGGTAATTTCACCGCTACCAATTATCTCATACAAAACGAAGTCAATATCACACGCAGAAGATATTCGTAAGCCATTAACGATTCCAGATACAAGATTCCTGGGATTTGAAAAGCTATTTGCATACTTCTTAAAGAATATGCTCTTCTTCATAATCAACTCACCTCTAAATATTCCATTTTTATACTTGGAACGCAAGTCCGAAATGTTATTTATATAATTAATGAGTGACGATATGTCACTTCCAATTGAACCATTACCTCTCGTATATAATTTCATATCATTTCCCATAATCAAAAGAGCGGATATCCCATCATATTTGGGAGTGAGAATGTATTTGGAATTCTTAACCCACCTATCAAGTTCGGATTGCGTTTTTAACTTGTCTAGACTACCCATCCAGAATGGTAGTTTAACCTGACGCTGTTTTGGAACACTCCCAATATCATCGATATGATTTTCGGCACCACTGCAAATCGTTTCTCTTAGAGCATCATACTCATTGTCAAGTATGATTTCTTCACCAGTGTTATAGTATGTGTCGTCACACTTGACCCTAAGATCAAGTAGGGATTGTGTATTCATTGTTTTTCAATAATGAATACAAACCGTTTTTTCATTTTGTTATGAATTAGTATGTTGTATTTGTGGTATTTGTGATATTTGTGATATTTTGATGTATATCATCCATTGTGTTTGGATAGGTTGCAGCCAAATATATGAAATATCCCATTATAGCCAAAAATAATATGATAACAAGTGTAATGAGTGCCATGCAAATATTTGACTCTTCACAATCGAAATCATCGTCATCGTGATAATGATTCATGTTGAAGTAAACATAAATCAAGAGGTCGTTACAAATTTCATTTTTTACAGTTCGAACATAAAAGTGGTCCAGATTTTCCAAATACAATCTTTTTATTGCATATATGATATCTTACCATATAAAAAGGGCACTTCGGATTGAAACATACTAAATTTCCACCATCATTTGCCGTTGATATTGGTCCAAAGCCACAAAACACACACAAGTCTTTCATTAGTTATACTTAGTCATACGTATTCTTTAAGTTATCCAGTGCTACCAAACCCACCTTCGCCTCTATTTGTATTATCCAATGAATCAACATGCTTAAGCAGGAAATGGTTTGACTTGCGAAGAACCATTTGAACTGCCTTGAATGGCAACGTAAGATCAGGTGCGCGTGGATCAATTTTAACCAAAGTAACCTTTAGAGTACCAGTATACCCAGGATCAATAAGTCCAATACTATTTCCAAGCATGTATCCATTTTGAGGAAGAGAGCTTCTGGGTAAAATCTCAACATGATACCCAACTTCTGGTTGGACTCTAATCCCAGTCTCAAATCTTGTTATATAGTCTGAAATCTTTTTATCAATAGAGATAAGCCACAAATCATACCCTTCATCAGATGCTCTGATCTTTGACGGAACAATAGCGTTCTTTGTAGATGTGAATTTACATCGTGGTATACTTCCAGAATAACCAAGCATTTCCAGGTACATTGAATAGTCACTTAAATTCCAGATATCGTCTGAAGTTGTTAAATCATATATCTTTGACAAAAGATCGATAGCATTAATACCACTGATTAAGACGTTATACCCTTGTTCCGTAACTTCAAACGAGTATGGTACTCCAGATGCCTTTTGTAATTCTTCTGCTTGTTTCATAGCAATATCCTTCTCAACACCCCTGAAAGCAATAACAACAGATGGTCCATACCTATTGCTGACGAACACCATATTCTGAGTAAACAATTTACGAATAACTTCCATTGATTTGTTTGGTAAGATATTTACATTACTTTAAAATTTCATTTTTAATATAAATGGAAAAGACTTGTGGAACACGAGGAAAAAATTCATATACAAGGTCAGAGTTACTCCAGATAGCTAAAGATAATGGTATAAAGGGTGTAAGTTCATTCAAGCTTGCAGAGTTATGTGATATACTAGGTCATTTACTCAAGAAAAAGGTCAAAATTATTCCATCACCAAAGACTAAATCTTTGAAGGTATGTGGTCAGAGAAAAAGTAAAGAACATCCAAATGTGTATACAAAATCAGAATTAATTACTCTAGCCAAGAGTAAAGGTATCAAGGGTATTTCCACATTAACACTTGCCGAGTTATGTGAAGTCCTTGGACTCGGTAAAAAGTCACCAAAGTCGCCAAAGTCACCAAAGTCACCAAAGTCACCAAAGTCACCAAAGTCACCGGATAGAGAATGCGGTCCAAGAAAGGGAAAATTACATCCAACTGCTTATACAAGGTCAGAGTTACTTTCAATTGCCAAGAGTCATGGTATTACTGGTGTATCTGGTTTTAAGTTAGATGAGTTATGTGAGGCATTAAAAGATATATTGAAGCCAAAGAAGGCATCGCCAAAACCCAAAAAATCTCCAAAGAAACCAACGAGACCTTGTGGTCCAAGGAAAGGAAAGGAAAATCCAACTGCATACACTAAAACAGAACTTATCGAAATTGCCGAGAAACAAGGCATGATAGGATATAAGAAGATGAATATAAATGAACTATGTGACGCTCTTATTCGCGAAGCAAGCAAAGATGATTCACGTAGAAAAGCTCCAGCTCCATTAGCTACGATCTTGTACGATAAAACATGTGTTACCGAATCTCTTGTTCCTCTTGGTAAACATCAACAAATAGCTGCAAATGCATTTGTTCAGAGTAAGCATGGTGTTGTTGTTGCTTTTGGTATGGGTACTGGAAAAACTCTTCTTGCGGTATCATGTGCTCAGTGTGAGTTGAATGAGAATCCAAACCTATCTGTGATTGTAGCTACACCTGTTTCCGTGATATCAAATTTCAAGAACGCGCTAAAGCAATACGGTGTATCTGAAAAAAGGTACAACGTTGTTTCTCATGGTGATGTTTATACTACTTATAAACGTATAAAGGGACGCAAGGATGAGATGCAACGTGTGTTTGGAAATAAGATTCTTATTGTTGATGAGGCTCATAATTTAAGATCATTAAAGGAAGAATCGAGTAAAAAACCTTCAAAAGCAAGTGGATTAATGGCATCCTGTTTTCTGGATGTTTGTACATATGCATATAAGGTGCTGCTTCTTACAGGTACACCGATAGTTAACTCGCCTTCCGATTACATACCACTTATAGCAATGGTAGATGGTAATAAAGATGAGGCTAAAATAAAAGTATCGAACTTATATGACATAAGCTCAAAAGAGAAAACAGAAGAGTTTGATAAGTTTTTTGGGGATAAGATTGTATATTGTTACCCAGACAAGAGTTTGGATGCAAACTATCCAAAGAGGGTCAATATTCCAGAGATTATAAAGATGGATAAGACATTTGAAACTAACTATATCAAAGTATATCAACAAATATATAAGAAGATTGGTGGTGCGTTCGGTATGATTGATATATTCAAACCAGAATCTAAACTAACACCATTTATGAATGGTATGCGTAGAGCCATAAATGTTATAACTGATGAAAATGGAAGGATGCCAAAGGTAGATGCTGCAATAAATATTGCAAAAAGGGGTCAAACTATTATATATTCTTCATGGAAGAAAACAGGCATCAATCTTATTTCAAAGGAATTAGATAAGATTAAGATACCATATTCTATAATTTCAGGTGATATTGAGTCTAGCAAAAGACAAAAGATAAGTGATTCATATAATAAGGGTGATATCCAAGTTCTTCTTATAACAAAAGCTGGAGGTGAAGGACTTGATCTCAAAGGTACAAATTCAATTGTGCTACTTGAACCAGTTTGGAATATTGCAACAAAGGAGCAGATTGTTGCGCGTGCCATAAGATTTAGGTCACATGCTCATCTTCTACCAGCACAACGTGTTGTTTATGTGTATGATCTATTAATGGACAATCCAATTAAGAAAGATGAGAGCGGGAAAGATCGCGTTGAAAGTGTTGATATTATTGTTGAGGAGTTAGCAAATATGAAACAAAAAATATGTGATACTTTCGACAAGGCAATACGGACTGTATCTATAAAAGCATGTTAAAAATGAATAATGATGTTTCAGCTGGTCTTAATAAAATGTCAACGTATGAAGACCTTGCTGTTGGTATTGGTAAGATGGTAACTGAGAAGAACAAGATATACGGGGAAAGTTATATGAAAAGCTCCTCTATAATGAAGATTTTATATCCAGGTGGTATTAAACCGGAATCATACATTGATGCGCTAACAATAATACGTATACTCGATAAGCTTAGTAGATTATCTGAAAGTAAATGCGATACGGAAGATCCATATTCTGACATTGCTGGATACGCGATATTGAGATTAAGTTTAAAGAATATTAAGCAGTAATAAATGTTATCCATGGCAATGTTTGTGTTTACAGATAATAACAACAACGATACCGAACCTGACAAGGATATTCAGAAATGAAGCTGATGTTATATAAGTCAAGTTAACTTATATAACAAGTTCGACTTTAATCGAGCAATTCCTTTAAGCAATCTGTAGAACAACACTTGTATATCCTATTATTCTTTCCGTATACAGTTTTTAATGTAGCCCCTTTTCCACACTTGCACATCTGTTCTTTGTGTACCTTAAATGGTTGTCCGTTAGTCTTTTGGCATTCTTTAGAAACTAGAGAAGGTGGAACTCTTGTTCTTATTCTTTTAACTAATTTTACCAACTTGTCCATTATGGATTCCTTACATGATTCGATTTCGGTATCTTTTTCAATAACCTTCTCCTTCTCATCTTCATCATCCTCTTTATCCTTATCCTTCTCCTTCTCCTTCTCCTTCTCCTTCTCCTTCTCCTTCTCCTTCTCCTTCTCCTTCCCATCTTCATCATCCCCTTTATCCTTCTCCTTCTCATCTTCATCCCCTTTATCCTTCTCCTTCTCATCTTCATCATCCCTTTTCTTATCCTTATCCTCCTTCTCATCTTCATCATCCCCTTTATCCTTCTCATTCTCCTCCTTCTCATCTTCATCCTTATCCTTCTCATCTTCGTCCTTTTTATCCTTCTCCTTCTCCTCTTCATCGTCCCTTTCCTTATCCTTATCCTTATCCTTCTCATCTTCATCAAAGTTTTCTTTAACCCTATCATAATCGAATATTAACTTTAATCTGTCATCATTATCAATAATGTCACGTATGTATGTGGATGATGGTGTTAGTTTTCTCCAATCAAAATCATTATAGTCGTACTGATGTAACAATGGTTTATCAATCACATTATATCTGAACGTGCTATTAGTGTATTTTTGATCCACTCTAGCTAGTGTTCTCATTGCACACATTCTTAGATACTTATCGATTAATCGATGTACTTGCACAGGATACTCTGGTATAAAGTCTTTTGTTTTCATGTGTGGGATACTGTTTACTGTGTGATATGCTTCTTCCAATCTCTTGTTGAATATGTGTGTGCTACCAGAGTTACTGAGAAAGAAATGAAGTCTATGGCATTGTTCGACATACATGTTTTTTGGGTGATGCTTCAAAAGATCATACACCAATGTCTCAATGTACTCTCCTTCAGAACATACAGAATCTAATAATTCTGTACATAGTAACCTTATATATTGTGTTTTGGATCTCATTTATTTATAACAATGCTCTTAAAGATTACATGCGCTAGATCAAATTGATGCATCTTGACAATACGAATATTTGTGACAACGATTCTGACGAGGATTTTTCACGGGAATCAAGTATGAGTGATGAAAGAGATGATTTTCATATAGGAACTAATACACAGTCTCTCATACGGTTAGCAATGTTTGGATATGTTATAAGTACATTTTTTAGATCATATGTTAATGATGCAGACGATTTCTTCAAGTATCTTGGTATAGGATTATATGCAAATATGGTATCAATGAACGATGTCAGAAATAGAATTTAAAGGATTCGAACGGAAAAGAAATGGGAAAACATTGCTACAATAGTAACAATAGTAACAATAGTAACAATAGTAACAATAGT
>Ga0172381_10000933_pt1 | contig 36307 bp, 26 predicted proteins | sample Leawel6488metaG_FD_119754 | JGI IMG/M metagenome (GOLD analysis project Ga0172381, IMG submission 119754) | Leachate microbial communities from a municipal landfill in Southern Ontario, Canada - Leachate well 64-88 metaG | ecosystem: Engineered > Solid waste > Landfill > Unclassified | place... | reverse complement strand
CGGAAGGATTAGAAAAAATTCCATCACCCGAACAGATTAAAAATTTTCAAGCGATTAAAAAAATTGGTAATACCTTGTATGGAATCAAAAAAGAAATAAAAGCGGAAAAAGCTTTGACCGCCACGACGTCATCTTCGGCGGCCACCGCGCCTAAATTGGAAAAAATTAGCCATCCGGGCGTAATTAATTTATTTGAGAAAATTCAGAAAATCGGCAGTACTTTATGGGGAATAAAGAAAAAAGCGACTTCTGCCCCCTTAATTATTACTCCGGAGATTTCGGCCTGCGTCGCCACCGCGATTGATGTTAAGGATAAGGCTTTAACAGCGCGAGTAAGCGCCGCCGCTACCGAACTTAACACAGCATTAGCCGCGCGCAGTGCTTGCCAGCAAGCGGCTGTTGCCGCCACGACGACACCGCGCGATACACTTAATGCCTGTGTCAAAACTTTTAATGAAGCGCATAAGACGATAAAAGAAGCGTCTAAGAAAGTCCAGAAAGATTCTTGGGAAACTTATAAAAATAGTTTACAAACTTGTAAAACCGGTACTTCGACCGAAGCCGTACCGATGGTTGAAGACGGCGGTAGCATATTTGAATAGGGGTTATTTAATAGATATCTTGACAAGCCGTTTCTCTGGAGACGGCTTGTTTTGTTTATTTAGCTTGTACGGGTATAATTTAAGATATGAAGAATAAAGAATCGAGCAAAAATCAGACAAGCAGGAACGCTTTACTTATTAGGGTGATGTTAATTATTATTATCTTTTTATTTTTTAAGTTATCTCCAGTTTTTGGTGCTACTCCGACTGCAACAGTAAAAACATCCCGGCCGAATATAATTTTAGCCGTGCCTTTTACTTCGCAGGCGCCACTAGCCGAGTGGAATGACGAACGGCAAGAAGACGGCTGTGAAGAGGCGACCGCTTTAATGGCCTTAGCCTGGGTTAAGAATGAAAAAGTTTCTGATAAATATGAATGGCGGACGCGGATCCTAAAACTATCGGACTGGGAACAGAAAAAATATGGTGAGTATCGGGATGTGTCTTTATATCATATACTAGTTTGGATTTTTGGTGATTATTTTTCTTATGGCAATGTGGCCATTAAGCCGGTTAGAGATGCCGCGGAAATTTTACAAGAATTAGAAAAAGGCCATATTGTTTTAGCACCGATGGACGGTCAAGCTCTAAAAAATCCGTATTTTACGGCCCCTGGCCCGGAACGGCATATGATTTTAATTAAGGGATATGATTATCAGACAGCGGAATTTATAACTCATGACCCGGGTACGCGCCGCGGTGAGAATTATCGTTATTCGGGAAAAGTTTTATTTGATGCCATCCGCGTTTATCGGACCGGCTATCATGTTCCTTTTGGTGAAATAAGAAAAGAAATGATTGTGGTCGGTAAGTAATTATTTTATAATTTTATTTTCAGCGGAATTTTATTCTAAAAAAGACTGCTCACGGCAGTCTTTTAAGGATAGTATTTTGATTCTGGGGCTTGATTCGGGAGCCGTCTTATTTAAGCCCTTTTTGTTTTATTTTATCGGTTATTGGTTATTATTCGGTTAGCAATCGGTTTTATTCAATACAGCAGTCGACAACTTTTTTCACCAGCGCGCCCAAAGTTCCCATAATCCCTTTTTTCTTGGTGCTAATGGCGTCATCGTCTATTTTTTTTACTTCGCCAATATCAACCAGCTTCATGTTCAGGCCCCAGAACAGGGAATAGAGGTCATAGGCCTTCTTAAACATTTCCTGAGCATCTTCTTTTTGGCCTTTTCCTTGCGCTTTCGTTCCAACCTCCATTAAGCGGTAAGAAGCGGCGAGCAGATGTTTGGAAATACACCAGACTTCGCCTTCGTATTCCTTAATTATTCTTTTTAATAAGTCTTTGCGCATTTCACGCACCTCGGCTAAGAGATCATAATATTTCGGATTGCCGGTTTTAGCGCCTGTGAAAAAGAAATGCTCCTCGATACTAACCAGATTCATAATAGCGATGCTTAAGTCTTGGTCGGAAGAAAGATCGAGCGCATTATCCTTTTTCATTTGATCGACTTTCTCAATCATCTCATTGAGATTTAGCATTTTGTCAGACATATTTTTAGAATTATAAAATATAAAGGGATTTAATTTTTATTTTGTCAGAAAATAGAAAACGATATTTAAGATAATTAGCGCGCCGACCGGCATGGCGACCTTCTGAAAAGGGAAATGCGCTCGGCCGCGGCGTTTTTTTATTCTCTCGTACCAAAAAGTAGCGCCCAGAAAACCTAAACTGCCGGCCGTAACGCCTAAAATTAATTTATCAACTCCCCAAAGTCGGTTAGACGGCAGGCCGATAATGTTTTTAGCCCATAGCGGCCAGAGAGTTAGGCCGTAGTATAAGATAAAAATAACAATATCGCGTAAATCCTGGATATCTATTCGTCTCCTTTTTTGAAACAATCCGGCGACTCGTGACGAAGTCAGCCAATTTTTTTTATTAAGCCAATTGATTGTCCAGATAACCAGTGCCACTAATAGCCCGCCGATCCAAACTCCGGCGAGCGTATCGTCTATCCCTAAATATTCACTTAATCCCAATCCGGCACCGACCGCCACCACACAGACCGGACAAACGGCCTTCGCCGGCAGAGCCGCTAAACTTAGGAAAGGAATAATTAGATAGAATAATTTTTTCATGGGTATAGATTCTAGACTTAATAAGGTTTTATTGAGAATTTTTTACTTAATTTATTTTTGGAAAAAATTTATAATATCTTGATCGCCGGAGATGCAGTTCTGGCCATCGAAGAAGAAAGGAACGCCGACGCCCTGGCTAGTGTCTAAACCACATTGTTTAGCCTTGTCTCCTAATAATTTAGCGTTGACTTTATTATTATAAACTTCTAGCTCTTGAAAAGACAATTTTGCTTTAACATTATTAGCGTTAATATACTCCTCAACATTCTTACAATGCGGGCAGGTATCACCGTAAAACAAGATCATTTTCGGTCTAGACGCCTCCTTTCTGGCCGCGACTTGTCCCCAAATCAGAATCGCGCCGATAACGGCGATAATCACCAGGATGATTATTGGGGGTTTATATTTATTTTTACTTTTCATAAAGTTAATTTAATTGTTTCTGGTAAATTCAATAATAGCATATTTTTCAATACCCGGTCTATTTTTAGCTTTCCATCCTTATTTCCCTAAGAACGATTAACAATTTTATCTAATACTTCCTTAATAAAATCATCTTTAGCGATAGTCCTAGTATCAACCGCGCCGCGGTCGCGGACCGCTAAAGTCGGAGAGCTAGCTTCTTTATCGCCGATAACGAGCATATAAGGAACTTTTTCATTAACGGCTTTACGAATCTTATTGCCGACTGTCTCATTCGCGTCATCAAGTTCTACTCTGATGCCAGCCTCTTTCAGTTCGGCGGCTAATTTTTCACAAACCGGGATATGGGTTTCGGCCACGGAAACTATTTTTACCTGGACCGGCGAGAGCCAGACAGGGAAAGCACCGGCATAATGTTCGATGAGCAGACCAATGAAGCGTTCGAAAGATCCGAATAGGGCGCGGTGTAGCATATAAGGGCGCTCTTTTTCACCGGCGACGTTAGTAAAATTCATATCAAAACGTTCCGGCAAATTAAAATCAAACTGCAGGGTTGAACATTGCCATTCGCGGCCGAGAGCATCTTTAATTTTAAAGTCCAATTTTGGTCCGTAAAAAACGGCGCCACCGATATCTTTGCGATAAGTTAATTTTTTTGTTTGCGCGACTTTTTCTAAAATTTGTTCCGTAAAATTCCACCCCTCGTCACTGCCCGCGTATTTATTGTTTTCTGGATCACGCACGGAAAGATAAACATTAATATCTTCTATCTTAAACCCGAAAGATTTATAGATAAAAAGTATAAAATCAACCACGCGTCCCAGCTCTTCCTCTACTTGGTCGGCACGACAAATAATATGCGCATCATCTTGGGTAAAACCGCGGACACGCGATAAACCCGAAAGCTCGCCTTTTTTTTCATAGCGGTAAACTGTGCCACATTCCGCCCAGCGCATCGGTAATTGACGGTAGGAATGGATATCATTTTTATAAATTCGAACATGAAAAGGACAATTCATCGGCTTTAGAAGATAAATTTCCGATTCTTTAGCATCTTCTTTGTTTTGGCTGGCTGATAAACTTTGCCCGACTTCTATCGGCGGATACATACTGTCATTATAAAATCCCCAATGACCGGAAGTTTCCCATAGCGCTTTATTGCCGATATGCGGCGTGCGGACTAATTCATAGCCAGATTTTTCATGGGTGCTATACCAGAAATCTTCAATTGTCCGCCATAAGCGGGCGCCTTTCGGATGCCAGAGAGGCAAACCGAGACCGACCATTTCGTCGATATGAAAAAGATTTAATTCCTTCCCTAATTTCCGATGATCTCTTTTTTCCGCTTCCGCCTGGAGATTTAAATAAGCAGTCAGTTCTTCCTTGCTTTCAAACGCCAGACCGTAGATGCGAGTGAGCATTTTATTCTTCTCATCACCACGCCAATAAGCGCCGGCCAGTTTATTTAACTTGAAACTCCCCGGTTTTATCTGGTTAGTATTTTCTACATGCGGGCCGCGGCACAGATCGGTAAATTTACCGACCGTATAATAACTGACCACGGTTTCACCCTGCGCTTTTAAATCGGTAATCAGCTCGCTTTTATAGATTTCGCCTTCGGCTTGAGCTTTTTTAATTCCTTCGTCAATCGGTAATTCGCTGCGTTCGAATTTTAAATTTTGTTTTAAGAGATAAGCCATCTTTTTTTCAATTTCTTTAAAATCGCTATCGCTTATTTTAGTCTCGCCGAAATCAATATCATAATAAAAACCAGTGTCGATTGCCGGGCCGATAGCTAACTTAGCGTCCGGCCATGATTCTTTAATGGCGTGAGCCAGAATATGCGACAGGGAATGGCGCTTGGTTTCGATGTTTACTTCTTCTTTCATATATTTTATTTATTAATTATTAAAAAATCCCCTCCTTACAAAAACAGTAAAAACTGTTTTTGTCGGGACGGGACTTTTCGGTCTCGCGGTTCCACCCGGCTTCTCTCGCGCCGTAAAAGCGTGGGAGCTCTTAGATTTTCTTTAAGGAATTTTTTAGAAGTTTTTATTTTTCTGGCCAAACTTGGTGGGCTCGGCAACTCCTCAAAGACAGTTTAATTATAGGCGATGATTGGTTTTTTGTAAATATCTCATTATTTTTTATTATTTTTTAGATTCTTATCCCTTAGCTAGTACTAACCCATAAACCTGCTCCGCGCCAGCCGCTTTCAGAGCGTGTGCCGCTTCGTTCAGGGTTGCGCCGGTCGTAACGACGTCGTCTATTAAAATAATCGTTCGGCCGCTAAGTTCGGTTCCGGCGAAAGAAAAAATGCCGGCGACGTTATTCAGGCGTTCCTTTTCGCTTAGTTCGGCTTGCGGTTTTTTATGTTTAATTCTTTTTAAGCCTAAGTTTAAATCATAGGCAAAGTGCGCGCTAAATTCTCGGGCGAGAATCCCCGCTTGGTTGAAGCCGCGCCAGCGCCGCCGTTTTTTCGAGAGGGGCAGGGGAATAACTAGAAATTTAGAAGACGGCGCAAGGCCTTGTAAAACTTCTTGTCCCGACCAGAATAAAATTAAAAAACGTGCCAAGATCTGTCCGAGAGCAACGATAAAATTATATTTAAACTTTTTAATCGCGGCCGCCAGCAATGGATCATCATAATCGCCGGCAATGAAAATCTTATCTAAATCGGGGATAGCCAGATGATATTTCTTTTTATTACTACCGAATTCTAATTTTTTAAAACAAGCCGAACATAGCCAAGCACCCTCGCGGTGGCAGGCCAAGCATTTTATCGGAAAGAGTAGATTAAGAAAGAATAATTTTAACATAAATAATATTTAAAAAATATTTAAATTATTTTGGCAAATTAGCTTAAAAACCGAACACCCTTCGTCGCGAAACGGAGGGTGTGAATGTTTGTTCTTTTGTTTTTTATGGGCGATTAAATGTTTATAGCCGGAGTTGGGAATTCGGAGTAGAAAGTCTAGAGCGGGAAACAACAAAAATTACTGTAATTTTATTTGATAAATCTGGCTGGTTTTATTATCGGTAAAATATAAAGTATCTTGGCCGCTGGGCACCATAATCTGGGAAATATTATAAGTGCCATCGGGAACGGCTATCAGCTTTTTAGCGCCGGTAGTCAAATCGATTTTATATAAATTATCTTTAGTGTTTGCCGCTAGTTCCGGCAATAAACCGGAATATTTCTCCAGACTTTCTGGAACAGCGCAGTATATTTCCGTATTGGAAGCGAAAGTGCATTTATCGGCCCAAGTTTCAATATCAAAACTTTTACGGTTTTGGCTAATAGTATCGCCGGAAGCATCTACAATCCACAGGCGCGGTTTCATATCATCGGCGCTATTATAGACACTATAAAGTAAGCGGTCGCCAGTAGTTGACCATTGCGATTCAAAGCCGCGTCCCTCAACAACTGTTGATTTAAAATTTTCACCGTTTAAACCGATAAAAAAGACTTCTTGGCGGTTGAAATCGACTCCCTTAGTATACATGGCGGCGACTTGATTATTCGGCGACCAAGAAGGATAAACGGTTTTATCATTAGTACCGATATTTTCTAAAGCCTTGGCCTGAGAACCGTCATCGTTAGAAACCATTAACCAGCGATTTTCCGCGTCTAGACCCAGACTTTTAGAAACGATTTTATCGCTCGCCGGGGCAAAAGAGAAGTCTTCCCAATAAGAGGGCAGAGTCACCTGTTTTTTAGTGGAGAAATTATACAGTATTTTATTGCCGTCCGGGTATTCAATAATCGCCTTATCTTTAGTCGGCGCCCAAACAACATTTTCAACGTTATGGAAAACTTTATCGCTTAATAAAACAGCTTGGCCATTCTCATCTATTTTATAAAAAAGGCCGTCATCTTTATTATAGTATTGAACCTGACCATCGCTGGATAAAGTTGGACTGACCGTTGGTGATTGTGTTACGGCGGTAGTTTTCGTTAAACCGCCGACGGCAATAGTATTCGGTTCATTTGGGTCCGGCGCTCCGGCAATCGGAATCGCCGTTCCGGCCGGTAGGGCTCCAGGTTCAGTTGTTCCGTTAGTTGTTTCGCCGCCCGGTCCGGCGGTCGGCAGACCGCTGATTATTCCCGGCGTCGTTGTTGCTGTCGGCAAAACAGTTTCCGCCAGAAAGAAAACCCGCCATAGTAGATAACCGACTAGGAATACCAAGCCTAAAAATCCGAGAATCAGGAATATTTTTTTGTAGCGGGCGAAGAAATTCATATTATACTTGTTTATTGTTTCCGAATGCTATATAATTATTATATACTAAGCCAAAAGATAATTCAATTTTGTTGGGATTTTTTTTATTAAACCTATGGGTCTATTTTCTTCCAGCGGCGACAACCTTTTTCTGGGAATTGATATTGGCAATTCTTCCTTAAAGATGGTTGAGCTCAGGAAAAAAAATCACCAGATTTACCTTTCCAATTACGCTTTTAGCGAAAATATCAGCGAAGTTAATTTTACGAAAGTTGAAGATGTTAATTATTTAGCGCAAGCGATTAATAAAGTTAAAAAAGATGCCGGTATCACCGGCGATAGAGTAACGGCTTCCTTGCCGACTTTCGCGGTTTTTTCTTCTATTATTAATATTAACAATGTTGATAAGAAAGGTTTAGCCGCCGCCGTTAATGAAGAAGCAATTAAAGTTATCCCTCTGCCGTTAGAAGAAATGATTTTAGGCTGGAAGGTTATTCCTGATAAGGATGGCAAAACGCCGACTAAAGGGAATATGCAGGTTTTTTTAACTGGCAGCCCGAAAAAATTAGTTCGTAAATATCTTGATGTTTTTAAAGCGGCTAATCTTACCCTATCTAGTCTAGAAACAGAAACTTTTTCTCTAGTTCGTTCTTTAATCGGCGATGATAAATCAACGGTGATGATTGTGGAAATAGGTGCTAATAGTACTAACTTATCGATTGTTAAAGAAAGCATCCCAGTCCTTAATCGTAGTTTAGGGGTATGTTCTGCCACGACGACTAAGATGCTAGCGGAGAAACTGGAGATTACCTACGCGCAGGCCGAACAGTTTAAGTTCGATTTGAGTGTGTCTTTAAATCCGGACAGTCGGGAGGAATTACCGCAGTTGATAGTTAAAACTTTAGAACCGATTGTGACGGAAATTCAGTATATGTTAGATTTTTTCTATTCACAAAATAACAGTCCGGTAGAAAAAATAATCCTTTCCGGCGGCGGCGCCTTACTCCTAAATTTGGCTGATTATTTATCTAAACGTTTAAATTTAAAAGTAATTATCGGCGATCCTTGGCATCGAGTTCGTTATGCCCCGGAATTAAAGCCGGTTTTAAATGAAATTGGCCCGCGCCTAGCCGTCGCTATCGGCTTAGCGATGCGGGAAATCGAATAAACAAACACATGTTTCTTTTTAAGAAAAAAAATAAAGCGGACGATAAGAATAAAAGAAGTTTTCAAAATCCGAAGATTTTGGAAGTAAATTTAATTAAAGACGAGGGAAAGATATCTTTTGATCGTAATAAAAACTTTTTAGTCCTAGCAATCGTTTTGTTCTTAGCGGGTTTACTCGTGACAGAAATTTATTTTGGTTTGAGTTGGTGGGAAACTCAAGAAATAGCGCGGGCAAAAACCTTACATGAAGACGTCGCTAAAATTACTCAGGAGGCCAATAAATTAAGAAGCCAGGCTAGCGCCCCCTTAGCCTATAAAGCCAAATCTATCGCTTTTACTAGTTTACTTAATAATCATCTTTATTGGAGTAACTTTTTCAGTTGGTTAGAAAAAAATACTTTAAGTTCGGTTAAATATGGCGCCTTTAATGGTGATTTAAGCGGTCTTTACACGCTAGGCGCTTCAGCCCAAAGCTTCGCCGACGTTTCCTGGCAAGTTAAGAATTTTTTAAATGATCCTTTGACGAGTAAAGCGGAAGTCGTAGCGGCGTCGGCGGCGGCCAAAGGTAAAAATAAAGGGCAGGCCGGTACGGTTAAATTCGATTTAATTTTACAGGTAAAGCCGGAAATTTTTAGAAAGTAGCCGTCTAAACTTTATATGGATAAAAAAACCCTTAAAAATCATAATAGTTTCACCTCATTTTTGTATAATTATTTTAATCTTTTTTTACTCGGTGTTTTAATTTTATTTTTTGCCTTAGCTTATTGGCTTCTGCTTGGGCCGAAGTTTCAATCGACGAAAGCGGCGATTGAACTTAATATTGCCGAACAGGAGAAGATTTATTTTAATGAAAAAAAGAAATTAACTGATTTACAAAATATAGTTGAGTTATATAAAAAAGTAAGTCCGACCGATTTACAGAAGTTCAATGGCGTTTTACCTAATGATTATGTGCGTGAAAGGTTATTCGGCGAATTAGAAGAAATCGTCGGTCGCGGCGGCTGGTTAATTAATAGTCTAGAAATTATTCCGGCCAAAGAGTCGGCTAAAGCGGCACCCGCCCCAGCGGTTGATGGAAAAGGTGAACTATCCCCGGAATCTGCTCAGATATTGTTTATGAATAAACCTAAAGATGTCGGTCAGGTTTATTTAGAATTATCTTTGGGGTCGATTGATTATGCCGGTCTAAAAAGTTTCTTGCGCCTAATGGAAAATAATTTACGCTTGTTTGATATCACTAGCGTTGATTTTTCACCGACGAGCGGCGTGGCTACTTTTAAATTGACGACTTATTATTATCAGCCGCTTCAGTAATTAGCAATATGAAAAATAATTATCGTTCTATCTTATATCCTCTATTAATAATCATCATTCTTGGTGGTTTAGGACTTTTCTTTTTCCGTAACCAATTGCTGGATTTTTTGCGTAATCAAGAGAGCCCGGTCGCCCCAATCATCACGAATAAAACTGCGGTCGTCACGACGTCGACTGATTTGGAAATTTTTAAATCGCCAAAATTTAAATCTTTAACTAATAATGTAATTAATTTTGATTTTGATAATATTTGTTACCGCCCCAATCAAAGCGCGGTTATTAGCCAAGGCGTTCCGGCTGAGCTTGAAGAAGCCGCCGCCGATGCGACCACCACGGAAGCTACCAGTTTCTTGCCGCTTAGTTGCGTCCCGGGGAACAGTCTGCCTTTTTCTTTAAAATAAATTAATGGATAAGAATGATCAACTACTGAGCTTATTGCTGTCTCGGCAAATTATTACGGAAGCTAAAGCCAGTGAAATTAAAAAATTATTATTAAAAAACAAAGAAGATTTGAGTGTTTTTTTAATTAATCAGAAGATACTTGATGAGGAGAAGCTAACGGAATTAAAAGCAGGTTCTTATAATTTACCTTACTATAATCTAGCCGCTGAAGATGTCCCCGGGGCGATTGTTAATTTTTTGCCGGCGGAAGTCGCTAAGACCTATAAGATTATTTGTTTCGGTCGAGAGGATCGGATTTTAAAAGTTGGCTTGACTGAACCGAATCTTAAGGCGATGGAAGCGGTCAATTTTTTGGTGGCCGACGAGAAGCTCCAGGTACAGTATTTTTTAATCTCGCCATCGGCCTGGCAAAAGACCTTTAAGCAATATCAGAAAATTGAAGAGGAAGTTTCCAGCGCCTTAGAAGTTAAGGCCAAAGAAGAAGGGGAAGAATTAGTGACAGTTAAAACTGAAGCTGAGGGTGTTAGCGAAGAGGACGTTAATAGCGCCCCAATTTCTCGTATCGTCTCGGTAATTATTCGCCACGCGGTAGAAGCCCGAGCTTCGGATATCCATATTGAACCATTCGCTAACGAAAGTCGTATCCGCTATCGAATTGATGGTATTTTACATACTTCTTTAACTTTACCAAAATCAATTCATAATGCTATTGTCGCTCGTATTAAGGTCTTGGCGAAATTAAAACTGGACGAAACACGTGTGCCGCAAGACGGCCGTATCCGCCTAGTAATTAATAACCGGGAAGTTGATTTCCGTATTTCTACTCTTCCTTTAGTCAATAAGGAAAAAGTCGTGATGAGAATTCTAGATGTTTCTAAGGGCGCGCCGGGCTTAAAAGAATTAGGTTTCAATAAATTAGCGCTGCGCCGCATTGAAGAAAATATCAAGAAAACTAGCGGTATTTTTTTAGTCACCGGTCCGACCGGCTCGGGTAAGACTACGACTTTATACGCGCTTTTAAATATTTTAAATCAGGAGGGGGTTAATATCTGTACTCTGGAAGACCCGATTGAATATGAAATTAAAGGCATAAATCAGTCGCAAGTTCGGCCGAAAATTGGTTTTTCTTTCGCTAGCGGTTTGCGATCGCTTTTACGCCAGGACCCGAATATTATTATGGTCGGTGAAATCCGCGATGAAGAAACCGCCGAGCTTTCCATTCACGCTTCTTTAACCGGCCACTTAGTTATGTCGACGCTACATACTAATGACGCTTTGGGGGCGATTTTTCGTCTCTTAGATATGAAGATTGAGCGTTTTTTATTATCTTCTACTTTAAAAGCGATTATCGCGCAACGTTTAGTCCGCCATCTCTGCGAAAGCTGTAAAGCGGAAACGCAGTTGTCCGTTGACGCGATTGCGGAAATAGTTACGGAATTGAAAAATGTGCCGCCGGCCATACTTAAGGAAGAATTGCCGGAACTGACAACGATTGAAGAATTTTCTTCCCGCTATAAAATTTATCGGGCGGTCGGTTGCTCGCACTGTGAAAATACCGGCTATTCTAATCGTATCGCGATTGCGGAGGTAATTGAAATAAATGATACTTTACAGGAAATGGTCAATCGCGGCGATAAAGATTTAAACATTGAAGCCGTTAAAAAAACCGAAGACTTCCTGTCTATTAAACAAGACGGTATGATTAAGGTTCTACAAGGAGCGACGACGATGGAAGAAGTTTTAAGAGTAATCGAAAGCTAGTAAATCAATATTTATGCCAATTTTTAAATATCAAGCTAAAGACAGCGGAGGAAAAATTAAGAGCGGTAAGATTGTCAGCTTATCCGAGAATGAGGTTATTTTAAAATTGCGTAAAAAAGAACTGGATGATATTACGGTTGTTAATGTTACTAATACCTTCTTTAGTAAATTTTTAAGGTTTATCGCGCCGATTAAGAGCAAAGACTTGGTAATTTTTTCTCGTCAATTTTCTATCATGGTCGCGGCTAATATGCCAATTATGGAATCGTTGGTAATTTTAGTTGATCAGACTAATAATTTAACTTTAAAAAATTTGATTGCCGATATTGCCTTTGAAATCGACAGCGGTTCTTTCTTATCCGATGCTTTCGCCAAACGGCCGAAAATTTTTTCTAAATTTTTTGTAAATATTATCCGTTCCGGAGAAAGCTCCGGAAAATTAGACGAAGTTCTTAATTATCTAGCCGATGAAATGGAAAAGAATTATGATATTGTTTCCAAAATCCGCGGCGCGATGATTTATCCGGCCTTTATTTTAACGGCTTTAATCGGCGTCGGCATTGTTTTAATGGTTTATATTATTCCTAATTTAACTGTTATTCTGACGGAGACCGGCGCGACTTTACCGCTATCAACGCGGCTGGTAATCGGTGCGTCTAATTTTTTAACGCATTACTTAGTTTTAATCATTATTGTTTTGGTCGGGTTAGGAGTCGTATTGCATTTTTATCTCAAGACTTATAATGGCAAGCGCCAGCTTGATATTTTAAAATTACGTCTGCCGATTTTCGGCCGCTTATTTAAATATATTTATTTAATGCATTTTTCCCGTTCGCTTTCGACGCTCCTGAAGGGCGGGGTAGCGATTACGCGCAGTCTGGAAATCGTGGCCGATGTGGTCGGTAATACGATTTATAAAGAATTAATTTTAGAAACTTTAGAATCAATTAATGACGGTAATCCTTTGGCGACGGTGTTTGAAGCGAGCGATTATATACCGAAGATGGTGCCGCAGATGATTGCGGTCGGTGAAAGAACCGGTAAAGTTGATTCGGTGCTTGATCGGATTAGTGCCTTCTATACTAGAGAAAGCGCTAATATGTTAGATAATTTAAGCAAATTAATGGAGCCGTTGATTATGGTTATTATGGGTGTCGGCGTCGGCATCATGGTCGCGGCGGTTCTTTTGCCGATGTATAATCTCGCGAGTCAGTTCTAGTTTTATTTTCTTTCTTTATTCTTTTTTGTTGTTTTAGTATTGCGCTTGAAAACCGGTAGTGATATAATATTATTAAATATAGTATTAGAGTATTGCGCTAGAAGGGGTAATGATGTTATAATATTATCAACGCGAAGTTTTAGTTCTAAATATAAAAATAAAATATAAGTTTTCAATTTATGAAAAACAATAAAAAAGGCTTTACCTTAATTGAATTACTGGTAGTTATCGCCATCATCGGCTTGCTATCAACTCTATCAATTTTAGCCTTAAACACGGCTCGAGCGCGCGCGCGCGACGCCAAACGCGTTTCCGACGTTAAGCAAATCCAAACCGCCTTGGAAATGTATTATAACGACGCCGGCGCTTATCCTACAACAGCGGCTACCGGTACCCCGATTAGCTACGGTACGGCTGTTTATCTACAATCTATCCCAACTCCACCGACTCCGTTTGATTTTACGACCGGTATTTGTTCCGGCCAACCGGCTTATACTTACTCGACTACTGGTACGCCTATTTCTTCTTATAATATTCAATATTGTTTAGGCGCGCAGACCGGTGGCGTATCGGCTGGGTTACATACCGCTACTCCGGCTGGGATTCAATAATTTTAAATTTAAATTGGTTTTAAAAAGGAGCCGTTTCGGCTCCTTTTTGTTAATAAAAAATTGTGTTGCGATATTTGTATGGTATAATATTAGTGAATAAAAAATACGGTTTCTATGAAATTATTTTACTTTACCGGCCGGGAGCAATTAAATGATTTTATTAAAACGGCGTTCGAAGTTGACGGCGCGGAGTTTTTGCAATCATGGGAATGGGGCGATATTCTTGAAATAGAAGGGAAAGAAATTTTAAGAGTCGGAGTAATTGACGATAATAACCAGATTTTAGCGGCGGCGACATTAGTTAAAACCCCTCTCGGGCTTAACTTAATTGGTTCAGCCGTTAATTATTTTTATTGGTACGCCCCACGCGGGCCGATTTTTAACGGAAAGTCGCCGGCGGCAAATTGCGAATTAGAAAAATTTTTATTATCGGAAATAAAAAAAATAGATCGGCGGGCGATATTTTTAAGAATAGAGCCGAAAGGAATTCCGGCGGATGGTTTGGGACTACCGCTTAAAAAAACTCTTGACTTGCAACCCCGAAAAACTTTAATTTTAGATTTGACTCCAGATGAAGAGGAATTATTATCGGCCATGAACCAGAAAACGCGGTACAATATTCGTTTAGCCGAGAAGAAAGGCGTAGAAATAGTCGCGGGCGCCAAGGCAGATTTTTCGGAATTTTGGCGGCTGATGAGCTTAACCGGCGATCGGGACAATTTTCGTTTGCATCACTCGGAACATTATCAAAAACTAATTGATTCTGATCCTGACGGCGGTTTTATTAAATTGTTTTTTGCTCGTTATCAAAATCGAAATATCGCCGCCGGATTATTTTGTTTTTATGGCGGTCGCGCGACTTATCTGCATGGCGCTTCGGATAATGAATTCCGTAATGTGATGGCGCCCTATTTATTGCAATGGTTTGTCATAAAAATGGCTAAAAAAACTGGCTGTAATTATTACGATTTTTGCGGAATTGATGAAAAAAAGTGGCCGGGCGTAACGCGCTTTAAGCTCGGTTTCGGCGGACGCCAGGTTGAATATCCGGGAACTTTTGATGTAGTTTTCCGATCGACGGCATATTATTTATATAATTTTAGCCGGAGGGTGATTAGAAAATTGAGAAATATTTTATCTAAATAAAAAAATATTTTGGCCGCTGATTAAATCCGATAATTAAATATGTTGGAAATCAATAATACGACCAGACAGAAAATTAATTTGAAGACTGCCCGAGAAATTGTGGAGCGGTTTTTGCTTGTTTATCGTAAAACCGGGCGAACGGTTTCCTTGGCAATTGTCGGCGATGCTAAAATAAAAGCCATGAATAAACAATATCGGGGAATTGATAAAACAACCGATGTTCTATCGTTCGGCGCCGATTTATCGCTAGTTAAGAATAGCTCGGCTCTAAAAATTAAGTATCTTGGCGAAATAATTATTAATATTCAGGAAGCGGCTCGAGTCGGGAAGTACGAGGAACTATGGCAAGAAATCGGTTGGGCTAAAAAGCCCACCAAGACTCAGGTTTTTTATTTTTTATTGGTTCACGGTTTATTGCATCTAGTCGGTTATAATGATGAAACAGAGAAAGAGCGCTTCGAGATGTTAAGGAAGGGAAAAAAGTTTTTAGAAATGCTATAATATATTCATGCCTACCAGCCAAAAAATTAAATATTTTTTAAAGTTTAACCAGTTAGCGCTTGGGGGTTTGATTTTTGGCGTGTTATTTTTTGGCGGCGTTTTTTTAATTCTTAGAAATGTTCAGGCGGCGACTTCAACCGTCCGCGGTTCGGCTTGGTGGGGTGATCAGTTACAGTATCTTTATTTTGATTGTTTAGATGATGTCGTGGGCGACCGCTTAGACCAAGAAGGAAATTTATACGCTTTGCCGGAACCGCGCGGCTTCCATTTTTATGCCACGCCTTGTACGAGTATCGTCCATCACGTTTCATTGGACGCTAACGATAATCTTTCTGGCCAAGCTTGGAATTATTCTAAAGGTTTAGTTTATTTTGACGCGACGACCACGCCGCCGGACAACTATGCCTTTAACGCTAACTGTCCGCATACTTGTAATTTGAGTAATAATTGCTGGGCTTGCTATAACGAAACCGATCAGCAAGTTTACGGCTGGGGTCATGCCGCTGACGGAACTTGGATCAAGCTGGATAGTGAGATTACGGCTACGACTTCGCCGACTAAGATTCAGGACTGGAGCAAGTCGGTTTTACCCGGTTATAATATTGAGCCGGGAATTTTTGTCGGTTACGCTACAGCTACGACCGGTCCGGGAATTTTAAGTCCTTTAAGTTTTAATTGTTTAACAGCCGGGGACGAGGACGGCAGTTGCGCGACCCGCGGCGACTATAAAGTTTATATAAAAAATTTACAGTTACATCATATGTCCGCTCCGAATTGGAGTTATCAGCAGGCTTGCGGCGACACGGCCTTAAAAGTAGTTTTAAGATGGTATATCAAAAGTGGCACGCCAACCGCTTATCGTTTAATCTTTAATACTAGTAATTCTACTTCTAGCCCAGTTTTTGACTCCGGAAAAATTACCGGTTCGGCGATACAGTATACCTGCCCGGGGCCGCTTTGCGCTTGGACGCCAAACTATGGGACTAATTATTATTGGTGGATTCAGCTCTGGGATGAAGATGACGCGCCGACACCGCTTTATCAGTTCGGCACGGTTGACGACCATGACGGCACTTTAGATTTAACAACTGATGGCGGTAATCCGGATAATAATATTCAGACTTTTACAACTTATAAACATGAATTTCCGACGCCGTATTTTACCTGGGATCCTTATGACGTCTTAGTCGCGACGACGACTGATTTCACTAGCGACTCGGACTATTATATTGATGGCCAACCGGCGGCGCCGCAGGATTGTTCTGGCGGCACTTGCCAGTATTTATGGACGACGACAGACACTGGAGCGCTAATCGCCAGTTCCACTAACGCGACGACTTCAATTATTTTCTATCGCGCTACTAATACGACCGTGACTTTGCGAGTAACGGAAAATAGTCCGGAAGCTTATACCTGCAGTCTGACAGAACCGCTAGAAGTTAATTATGGTTTGCCGATTTGGCGCGAAGTTAAAGCGCAATAAAGTTTATGATATTTTCTAGAAGTTTAAAATTAAAAGGATTTACCCTCATTGAAATGCTAGTTAGTATTTCAATGATTGTGGTTATCGCGACTTTATTTATCGCCAATTACCGTTCCGCTAATAAACGCACGGATTTAATAATGGCGGCGCAGACTTTAGTCGCGGATTTGCATTTAGCTCAGAATAATTCTTTGGGCTTAGTGAAGTATAATGGTGAAGTACCGTTCGGCGGCTGGGGAGTTAATTTTGTTTCCTCAACTACTTCTTATACTTTATTCGCCGATTTAAATGCTCCCGACGATCCCTCGGGTTACATGAAATATGACGAGGGCGAAGGCGAAGTTAATTATGGCGCACGCGTTCGAACTTTACCGGCGAATATTATAATTTCTAATATCAAAACTATATCCGTCCCTTCGGAGGCGTACGCCAATGTTACTTTCTTGCCGCCTAACCCGCAGACCAATATTTATAACGGTACCGCCACTTCTTCATCCTTGGAAATAGAACTTAAGGAATCGCGCAATAATACCGTTAAAACGGTAGTAGTTAATTTTTTGGGGTTGATCGAGGTTAGGGATTAGAAAAATAAAATGATTGAAGCCGCAAAAAAAATAAATTTTAAAAAAGAACCGCTTAAGCGGCCGGGTTTTACTTTGGTGGAAATAGTCGTCGTTTTATTCATTATTTCCTTAGGACTTATCGGCGTTTTAACTTTAATTATTCAAAACATCCAGAGCCAGAGTTATAATAAGAATAATTTAATCGCTTATCAATTAGCGCAAGAGGGCATCGAACTGGTTAGAAAAGTCCGCGACTCTAACTGGAAAGCCCATGTACCATATAATACTAATCTGGTTGATGGCGAATATTATATGGATTATTTAGATACGATACCGACGAGCAGTACTGGCCCGACCTCCTTGGTTTTAAAAACGGATAATAATGGTTTTTACATTCATGATGCCGCCGGTTCGGACAGCGGTTTTTCTCGTAAATTAACTATTCAAAATTTAGCCGGTGGCGAATCAATGCGCGTCGTGGCAGAAATTACTTGGAGCGTTAATAACCGAAGTTATTCTTACGATTTAGAGACCTTGCTTTATGATTGGCATTAAATTAAAAATCGCCACGGGGAAAAGCGGCTTCACTTTAGCGGAAATTTTAGTTTCGGTCGCTTTATTTTCCGTAATCATTCTTTCGTCGACGCAAATTTTTAAATTAGTAATCGACGGGCAGAGAAGCGCGCTCGCGTCGCAGAATGTTCAAGAGGGTTTGAAATATTTTTTAGAAGTTATCGGTAAAGAAATTAGAATGGCGCAAAAAGACGACGGCGTCTGCGGCGGCGTGCCGGATGATAAGATATTCTATGTGAGCGAGAATTCTCTCGGCGATGTATTAGCCTTTAAAAATTATTACGGTCAATGCGTCACTTATGTTTTAGTGGCTGATAATAGTAACCCGCGCTTCTGGATCGGCCGCGATAGCGAAGCCGGTTTTATTTCACCGGGGAAAATTAGTCTTGATGATTTACAGTTCGTTTTGACCGAGAGTACTTCTACTCAGCCGGTAGTAACGGTTAATCTTCGCGCGCATGCTTTAAGCGAGTCGCAGTTCTCCTCCGCGATGACCATTCAGACTAGTTTAACTTCGCGGTATTATAAATAAAAAATTTCCCCCAGCGGGGAAATTTTTATGTTGCCTTGCGGCCTCCGTATCTGTGCGACAAAACTTGGCACTTATAGTCACATTATAACATAGCCAGATAGAAAGTCAATAATAACATTACCGCTAGCGGATGTGGACCCGCGGGGAATTGAACCCCGGCAACTAAATGCCAAATTTTGTCGCGGAGGCCACTCCCAGGCCCACACCGTAAACTAGCATAGCAAATAGGGGATGAAAATTATTTAAATATTTTCTAAAGATAAAATAAATTTAATTAAATGTTTAAGCTAATACTAGCTAAAAATAAATCAGGAAGCGCTTTATTGTTAACCATGTTTATTATGGCCGGGATGTTAATCGTGGCGATGAGCGGCGCTTCGTTAGTTTTATTAGGTATCAAAGCTGGTGGTATTCAAGCGCAGTCCACGCGAGCTTATTATGCGGCTGAAGCCGGTTCGGAAAGATTTTTATGGGAACTGCGACAAAACGGTTATTATTATAATACGCCATCGATGAATGATATTATCTTCTCGTCTACGGACACCGGCGGTTCCGGCACACTAACTGGCGGCAGTAATTATGAGGTGTATTTTATTGATTATCCGCCCCTAATTTTTCGTATTATCGGCGAGTATAATAATAATAAACGCAGTGTAGAACTTCGGATATAGTATAGGAGTTTTGAGATGGAAAATTACCTTGGCAGACAATATAAAAAATGTTATAATTTTAAGCAAGAAAGAGTTAAAAAAAGTTACAAGAAAGAGTTAAAAAAAAGTTAAATTTTAATGTCTCTAACTCCGAGACGAGAATTATCAATTTTATTGACCGTTTTAGTATTAAGCGGGGCTTTTTTATTTGTTTTGAAGCCGCAGAGCGCTAACGCTTTTCATGCTACCTCCAGCTATAATAAAGCGCAGAACGATACGCTTTCTTCGGCTAATTGGAACGATTTATTCAGTGATTTTGTAAACACTTGGTTGCCGGTCTCTTTAAACGGACCGGTCGGTATCGCCACTGAGGCACCGGTCGCCGGCTTGAAAGTTAATGGACCGATTAACGCTGCTAATATTTTTTCGACCGGCAATATCGGTATCGGTACCACCGATCCAGCCGCTAGATTAGAGATTAACCCTTTAAGCGGTTATAGTATTTTAGCCGGTTCTTCTACCTCCACGACTTTTAAAATCGGTAATGTCGCGTCGCCTACCGAGAATACCGATGTGGCAACGATGGGCTGGGTTAATTCGGCTCTAGAATCCGTAGGTGGTGGTGATTCTTTATGGGGCGGCACGAAAAACGGTAGCATCTGGAACGGTGATGCGGGGGTAGGGAATGTGGGGATTGGAACAACGAATCCCGCCGTCCCCTTGGAAGTTAATGGAATGATACGGTCCAGCGGCCTGTATTATAAAGATGATGCTACGACTGGAATAAATTTTGGCACTCATTTATTTCAATTTTTTGCAAATAATACCGGAGCAACTTGGGATGGAACAGCGCTATATCCCGGGAATGATATATTTAGAAATTTAGGAAAAGCCACAAATAGATGGGGGTATTTATATTTAGCTAGGAACGTTTATTCTGATGGAACGGGGAATAATTATTTTATAGGTAATGTTGGAATAGGGACAACTACCCCGGGAGCGAAGTTGCACGTGGATGGTAATTCGATGTTTGGCAGTGATATAGGCGTTTCTATTATTGGAACAGGAATGGTAGGAGGGAACACTTCCGGAAACTTCACTCAATATTTTGGTCAAAGTGCTACTGCTAATGCAGGTTTTGGATGGGTCTATAATGCAACGCCTGCTAATGCACGTGCGAGATTGTTTACTTACGGGTATAATAATCCCTTTTATGCTGATGCGTCTGCAATAGTCTTGCAATCTCAATCAGGCGGCAACGTCGGCATCGGTACTACCGCTCCTGTAACTAAACTAGACATTATTGGCAGTTTACAAAATACCTTAGCCGTTACTCATAGCGCTCTGGGCGGTGTTAGTTCCTCTGCGGTAGTTATGTCTGATAATAGCGGTAATTTATTCGCTACCACGACCGCCGCTCTCTTAGCCGGCGTCTCTCTTCCGTCCGGTATTTCCGGCCAAACCCTGCGCTACGACGGTACAAGTTGGTTAGCTAACTCCGCTTTATTTAATAATGGAACGAATGTCGGAATTGGAACGACGACGCCGGCCTATAAGTTAGATGTTAGTGGAAACGCTAGACTGTATAATCCTGGCGCACCTACCGTGCAGTTTATTATTGGAGAAAGAATCGGTAGTAATAACGGGACATTCCCTGGCATCATTGCTTTAGGACATCACAATTCATTTGCTCCAGTTAACAACAGTTATTTTGGAAAACTAGGAAGGGTAACTTTTGGCGGCAATCATACTGATACCAGTATGAATAATATTCTTTATACAGCCGCTATTGAAGGCGTAGCTGAGGGAACGTTCTCTAGTTCCTCGACAATGCCAACCGCTCTAACTTTCTATACAGGATCAACTGGATCGGCTGCCAATGTTCTTAATGCTAATATCGGAATTGAACGTATGCGTATTACTAATACCGGCAACGTCGGGATTGGGACGACAACGCCGGGGTATAAACTTGATGTTCAAGGAGGACAAATTAATACTTCCGGCGGACTCTGTATTGCCGGTGATTGTAAAACAGCTTGGAGCCAAGTTACCGGTAGTGGTGGTGGCTATTGGACTCTAAATGGAAGTAATTTATATGCTTCCTCGACTTCTTATAATGTGGGTATCGGGACGACAAATCCGGAAACTAAATTAGAAATATATAATGGAGATTTTAGCATCCATACCAGCGCCGGCAGTCAAGCAAATTATCAAGTAAGAGATAATGATGTCACTCATCCTTTTACAGGTATTGGCGGAGTATATTCGACAATATCATCAAATACTTCGCTCGCGTTATCACAAACAAGTGATACCGCCGGTGGAGCAGTACTTGCAGGTTTTCGGGATAATGCCGGAATATCCCTGTTATTACAAGGACACTCTAACGGCGATAGTACCAGTGCGGCGGTTGTCACGATAGATGGATATAAAAGTGATGGTAGCACAGGTAGGGTAGCGATCGCTGATACTTCAAGATTATTAGACGTAAGAAATGGCGGATTAGTCCATATGTCAGTCTTAGGATCCGGTAACGTTGGCATCGGCACAACCGCTCCCGTGACCACTTTAGACATTATTGGCAGTTTACGAAACAATCTAACCGTCACTCATAGCGCTCTGGGCGGTGTCAGTTCCTCCGCGGTAGTTATGTCTGATAATAGCGGTAATTTATTTGCTACCACGACTGCCGCTCTCTTAACTGGCGTCTCTCTTCCGTCCGGTACTTCCGGCCAAACCCTGCGCCATAATGGTGCAAGTTGGGTAGCTGGTTCTAATTTATTTAATAATGGCACAGATATCGGTATTGGGACGACGACTCCAAGAGAGATGTTAGACGTTATGGGGAAAATTACTGGCGGAACATATAGCTCTTCTTCGGTGCGAGCTACCTTAGACTTAAGCGCTTTTAACGGTGCTACAAACGGCGGAGCGAATTTTGCATTTACAGATGGCGGACGTTTTAGTCCTTTAGAATGGAGTGTAAAAGGAACTAATGATATTTTTTTCCAGGCAGTTCCAGCCACTACCGCTGGATATGGTATTTTAGAAGCTTATAATAGCGCTGGTATGGTTGTTGGTTCTGGGGGTAATACAGCACCGATTATTTTTCAAATCAATCGGGTAGAAAAGATGAGGTTAGATAGTGCCGGCTCCGTCGGCATCGGCACAGCTACTCCCGGCACAGTTTTAGATGTTATTGGTAGTTTACGTAATTCTTTAGCCGTTACTCATAGCGCCCTGGGCGGTGTCAGTTCTTCCGCGATAGTCATGTCCGATAATAGCGGTAACTTATTCGCTACTACGACTGCCGCAGTTCTAGGCGCTGCCAGTCTTTGGAATGGTACTAAGAATGGTAATATTTGGAATGGCGATGCGGGAGTAGGGAATGTCGGTATTGGGACGACGGCGCCGAATGAAATATTACATGTTTCTACGAATCAAGATACCTTTAGATCGGCTATTTTTGAAAATTTGAGTGTAGGGACATCGTCGCAGATGTTACTGCAGGTTAGAAATGCAGCCGACTTAAATAGTGCCCTACGCTTTGGAACTTTAGGGGTAAATTTTCCTACAATAGGAAGTTATAGACAAAATAGTGGTGTAGTCGCCGCCGAAACCAATCTGGCTGGTGGTTTGTCCTTAATTGCCAGGAATGCTTCCGGTATCATGACTTTCACTACGGGTGGCTATAATACCGAGAGAATGAGAATAACCGCCGCCGGCGACGTCGGAGTGGGGACGACAAATCCTCAGGGAAAACTGCAAGTAAATGGATCTTGGGCTTCTACAATTTTGACCGGCGATAATGTGATCGTGAAAAAACCCGATTTTCCCGCAGGTGGAGGTTGGGCTAGAACGTTATTGAGTTTTCAGGAGTTTGACGGTACTTCATACTTCCAGATCGGAGCGCTTGGTAGCAATAATACTTTCACAAACGGTTACCTCGGCGCGGCTTGGGACAACACAACAATGAGGTGGTACGCGAACAAAAATGTTGTATTTGATGGGAATGTCGGTATCGGCACCACCGCTCCCGCAACTACTTTAGATATCACGGGTAGTTTGCGCAATTCTTTAGCCGTTACTCATAGCGCTCTGGGCGGTGTTAGTTCCGCCGCGATAGTTATGACCGATAATAGCGGTAACTTATTCGCTACTACCACCGCCGCTCTTTTAGCCGGCGTCTCTCTCCCAGCCGGTACTTCCGGCCAAACCTTGCGCCATAATGGCACTGATTGGATAGCTGATTCTAATTTGTTTAATAACAGTACTAACGTCGGGATTGGGACGACGGCGCCATTTAGAAAACTAAGTGTAGAAGGAAGTGCAACTATCGGAACTTTGAGTAATGGAAATTTGAATTGGATGCCAACGGTAGGAGATAATCAATTATTTCTCACATCTGTAACTGCTGCTGCTGTTAATACTGGTTCTACTTTGTCACTTGGAGGTAGATACAGAGCGGCTGATAACGGACAGATTGCGTATGCTTCAATTGCAGGTCTCAATGAAACTGGTGGTGAATATACTAATGGTTTTATGAGTTTCTACACATCAAGAGGTACTGAGAGTGGATCTAATGAACGAATGAGAATCACAAGTACCGGCAACGTCGGTATCGGCACAGTAGCGCCGTCGACGAAATTAGATATATTTACTCCGAGTATAAGCGCGAACACAAATGTGCTTACGTTAAGCACTGGTATTTATACTACAACAAATGTTGAGCAAAGGTTAAGATTTTGGGATACCCGGACGTATGAACTTGGATATATTGGTTCTGGATTTTATACATCAGGCGGAGGATATGTTGCCTTCGGAACAGTTGATTCAAGCACTGCGGGTTTAGCGGCTACTGAAAAAATGAGGATTATTAATAACGGCAACGTCGGCATCGGGACGACAGACCCTATATCAAAACTTTCTCTAGGAGGTCAATATTCAGATTATCGTAATCGTATAGCTCTATATGAGCATCCCAGTGGTTATTTTAGGGGTATTGGCATGATTCATCCTGATTCTAATTATGGTGTTGGTATATGGGCTAAAGGTAGCACAACTTTTCCAACTGACGCTAATGCTGATTTTGTTGTTAGGGATGGCGGCAACGTCGGTATCGGCACCACCGCTCCCGCAACTAAATTAGACATCACGGGTAGTTTACAAAATACTTTAGCCGTTACCCATAGCGCTTTAGGCGGTGTTAGTTCCGCCGCGATAGTTATGACCGATAATAGCGGTAATTTATTTGCTACTACGACCGCTTCAGTTTTGGGTGTCACCGGCCTTTGGAACGGTACCAAGAATGGCAATATTTGGAACGGCGATGCGGGGGCCGGCAACATCGGAATTGGGACAACAAATCCGACTAGTAAACTGCATATAGTCGGCGGAACATTAGGTTTTGATAATAATGGGATTATTTATGCAAGCGGTGGTTCTAGTGCAGATATTTCGTTAAATACTACTAGATCTTTTTTGGTTTATACTGGTAGTACGGTACCCACTTTTGAAGCTAGTGTTACTGGTGGGGTTTCTATTGGGTCATATGTAAGTAGTGTAAATATGTATAATGTTCCTGCTGGTGGGCTTATTGTTCCTGGTAACGTCGGAATTGGAACGACGGCACCAGGGGCACCTCTGACTGTTGCTAAAATTGTAACCGCTTTTACTGATGTGCTTATGCAAAAGTGGGACCCATTGACGACAAATTATGGGCTAACTTTGTCAAATTATAACAGCACGGGCGGAATTGATTATAGATTTACCACATTGGACGCTGGTATATCTAATCCTGTGTTAACATTTAAACAAGGCGACGTCGGTATCGGCACGACTAACCCGGGAGCGAACCTAGAAGTATCTGGAGCTTATTCGGGAAATATTTTTCGATTAACAAGCGCCGGAACTTATAGCTTCCTTCAGTTTAATGAAGGAACAGCTTCTCGGGGCTACATGGGATTTGGCGATAACGGTGATATATTTACAGGGGCTAGTTCTGATTCGTTAAGTATTAGGGCTGGCGGTGATTTACATCTCGGCGGTACCGGCGATAATTTAACAATGACTTTAAAAAATAGTCTTGTCGGTATCGGTACCATCGCTCCTGTAACTAAACTAGACATTATTGGCAGTTTACAAAATACCTTAGCCGTTACTCATAGCGCTCTGGGCGGTGTTAGTTCCGCCGCGATAGTTATGACCGATAATAGCGGTAACTTATTCGCTACTACGACTGCCGCTCTCTTGTCTGGCGTCTCTCTTCCGTCCGGTACTTCCGGCCAAACCCTGCGCTACGACGGTACAAGTTGGTTAGCTAACTCTGCTTTATTTAATAATGGAACGAATGTCGGAATCGGCACGACGAATCCCGGTAAAAGTTTACAAGTTGTTGGTGCGGGAATGTTTGGCGACTCTTCAGATGTTACTAATGCGACAAGAGCATTAAATCTTATTAGTTCCGCAGCTGTAATGAGGATTTATAGAATAACTTCCAATCTTGGCGCGGCTGCTCCTTCGGTCGAATTGATTGGGTCACCAAACGCGAATGATTCTGCAACAAATTTTACCACATGGTGGGATTTTTATGCTGGGGCTGGGGATAAATTTAACATCCGTAGGCGCACAGGGAATGTTGCTCAAGATAAATTGACTATTGATAGCAACGGCAACGTCGGTATCGGAACGATAAATCCACTAGCGACTCTTCACGTAAATGGAGGTGTCAACATGAAACATACATCAGTCGCTGACGCTGACTATACTATTTTAGCTTCAGACTATATTATTGGCTATTCCTCGATTACTACTAATCGGACAGTAACTGTACCTGATGCTTTATGTACGCCAGGAAGATTTTTCGTCATTCTTGATGAAAGCGGCAGCGCCGCATCCGGAAAGCAAATAATAATTGATCCGGAAGGGGCAACGCCGATTGTTGGACAAACGACTTTTAATTTATTCGCTCCTTATAATTCCGTTTATATATTTTGTGGAAATTCGTCTTGGTTCGTGTTATAATTTTGATAATAAAAACTTAAATATATTATGAATTTCAGAAAAATAAATTTTAAGATTACTACAGTTTTTATATTTATTTGTGTTTTTAGTATTTTTATTATTAATCCTTCTTTTGTTTCGGCTTCTTACTTAACTAATACTTTGCAGTGGGGACAAAATGGTTCTTCTATTTATTATAATAGCGGCTCTGTCGGGATTGGGACGACAGGGCCGGGCGCAAAATTAACAGTTCAAGGTGGTACACAGCAAATAAACGTTTTTAATAATGACGGATCAGAAGCACTTGATTGGCCAACGGCCGGATTATCTATTCGGCGCCAAGAAGGATTTACGGTAATGCGCATGCTTCAATTGGGGCATAACGCCGACAATGTCTACCAAACAGGAAATGCAGTCTGGAACCTTTCTCTTGATGATACTGTGGGATACAAGACCACAAGTGATGCAAATACGCATTTAGATATTAATGGTCCGGGAAATTTATTGCTTATGCCGGCCGGCAACGTGGGAATTGGAACGATAAATCCAGTGGCGAAGCTACATATCAGTGGCACGACAGCAGGAAATTATGGACAATATTTAGATACAGTTTTTACGGGAACAAGTCAAAATGTAGGGTTAAGATTTTATCCAAGACAAACGTCAATCTCGACTGGCGGTTATTATGGTATTGATGCTAGGCCGGTTTTTGCCTCAACCGACGCTGGTACCCAGCCGGTTATATACGGACTTTTAGGAATTCCAACAATTAGTTCTTCCGCTTCCGCCAATGTTACATCTTCTATCGGTGGATATTTTAGAGCTGATAATCTTTCAACATCCGGATCGGTTTTGTATAATTCAATCGGAGTAGAAATTGTTAATCCAAGTTCAGCAGGAACAATAACAAATAATTATGGTTTATATATTACAAACCAAACTGCCGGCAGTAATACTAATTACGCTATATATTCCGGCGGGGGAACAAATTATTTTTCCGGTGACGTCGGTATCGGAACGCCAACTCCCGGCACAAAATTAGATATCGTTGGCAGTTTACGTAACACTTTAACCACTACTTTTAGCGCTTTAGGCGGGGGAGGGGCATCTTCAGTGGTTATGACCGATAATAGCGGCCAATTATTTGCTACCAGCACGGCCGCTTTCGGCGGTCTCCCCACCGGTACGACTGGCCAAACTTTGCGCAATAATGGCACTGGCTGGATAGCTGATTCTAATTTGTTTAATAACGGCGCTGATGTCAGTATCGGGTCGACGAATCCTTGGTATAAATTAGATGTAAGCAATGGAGGTTCTTTTGGTTTGACTAATAAAACTCCAGCGACAACGGGATCTCAAAATTTGCCCGGTTCTTTGAATTTTGACGGTTATGGCTGGAATGGTTATTATGCGGTTCTGGCTAGTCGGCCAATCAAGGGACAAATTATGGTTTCTGGAACTTATTCTACTTCTTCAGTCAGCGTTGAGCCTAATATGATTTTCTCATTGCAAGGTACTGGCGGTAATGGGTTAGCAAGAGCGGATACTCTTACCGAACGGATGAGAATTACCAATAATGGTTTGGTTGGTATCGGAACAACTTATCCGATGTATAATTTAGATGTTGCCGGCGGAATTAATGGCACGAATATCTATATTAATGGTACTCCAATAAGTACCGGGGGCGGAGATTTATGGTCATCATCCGGTGCTAATATTTATTACACGGCTGGTAATGTCGGTGTTGGTACGACTAATCCACTTTCTACATTTAATGTTAAAGGCACTATTCGTCTTTCCGGTGCTACTTCTGGTTATGTCGGTTTAGCTCCTGCATCAGCTGCTGGTTCTGTTACTTATACTTTACCAACTACGGCCGGTACTAATGGCTATGTTCTTACCACTAATGGTTCCGGCGGCTTATCTTGGTCGGCGGGCGGTGCCGGTTCCCAGACTCCTTGGATTGCTAATGTTAACGCCGCCGGTTATACACTCTATGGCAGCAGCGTCGCTTTTGGTAATCTTCTTTTAGATTCTACTTCTAATGCTACTAAGGGTAATGTCGGTATCGGCACAACGAATCCGTTGAATAAAGTACAAATTGGTCCCAATCCTTCCGGCTGGAGCGGTGAGGATTTTTTGGTTAGTAATTCTAACGGATCAATAAGTATGCGGAATAATTCGGGGGATAGTTATATTTTTAGTACCAATCCTTTACGGTTTTTGCTTGGGTCGAGCGCGACACAGGCCATGAGCCTATCTGCTACCTCTGTCGATATCGCCACTAATATAAACTTATCTCGAGCGACCTCGCGGACAATCTTTTATGGCACGACAGGTGTCGCCGCTCCGGGCGCGGGCAGTATTGGAGAAAAGATTCAATTATATGGTACCGCCGGTACAGTTGGCGTTAGTGATTATGCTCTAGGAATTGAAGGTAATAATTTGTGGTTTAATTCCAACGGCGGATATAAATGGTATAGAGCCTCTTCACCGATTATGGTAATCGATAATAGCAGTAATGTCGGTATCGGCACGACAGGTCCGGGAGCGAAACTAGACATTATTGGCAGTTTAAAAAATAGTTTAGCCGTAACCCATAGCGCTTTAGGCGGGCTAGGAACAGCTTCTCTGGTTATGACCGATAACAATGGTCAATTATTTGCTACTAGTACGGCCGCTATCGGCGGGCTTCCTGCCGGTGTTACTGGTCAAACTTTGCGCCATAATGGCACTGGCTGGATAGCTGATTCTAATTTATTTAATAACGGCACTAATGTTAGTATTGGAACGACGACGGCAGTAGGGTTATTAAATGTTTATTCGACCGCCTCATCAACAAGCGGTTTAGTGGTTAGCAATAATGGTTATGTCGGTATTGGGACGACGAATCCATCAGCCAAATTAACTGTCGGAAATGATTTAGGATTATCAGGCACCGGCAATTCTCTTGTAATTGGTAATACCAGCACTTCCGGTGGAATATACACCGGGCAAGACTCGACTCATAATCTTGGGTTTTATTGGACCTATAACGCTACTCCGGCCAATGCCTCTGCGTTGTTATTTACATATGGCTACACTAATAATATAGTTATCGGTGCCAAGGATATTATTTTTTCGCCTAATGGGACGGAGGTCATGAGATTGACTGGTAGTAACGTCGGGATTGGAACGACGAATCCAACGAGCAAGTTAGTGTTATCAGGCCCAAATAGTAGCGCGATTGGACCACATTTTAGAGTAACTACAGATGCGGACGCATATCCACTTGTTCAACAACTTAATTATTCTCATGATAATATAGGGTGGATTTTTGACGCATACTGGGATGGTTCTTGGAGAAGTTCTGATGTGGGTTCTAACTACGGAATTTATAAATATCAAGATTTGTTACGATTTAAGTACGCGAGTGGTGTTGCGGCAGGAGGAGCCGTAACTCTCAGCGACGCAATGGTAATTAATACTAGCGGCTCTGTCGGTATTGGCACGGCGGCTCCTGGTGCCGCTTTAGATGTTACCGGTAATTTCCGTAATTCTTTAGTTACTACTCATAGCGCCCTTGGCGGTCTCGGAGCATCTTCTCTGGTTATGACGGATAATGACGGTCAATTATTTGCTGCCAGTGTCGCTTCCGTGGTTGGTTCTACTGGTCTCTGGGGTGGAACCAAGAATGGCAATATCTGGAACGGTGATGCAGGGGCAGGGAATGTCGGCATCGGCACGACGGCCCCAGCCCAGCAATTAGAAATTACTAAAAACTTCCGAATGACCTCCCCAACCAATGGCAGTATTAATGGCGTCATCTATAAAGGCGGCAGCCGTTTCATCCACGATTTCAACTACGGTAATAACGGAACTTATACAACTCTGGGTAGAAATACTTTTGTCGGTATTAACGCCGGTAATTTTACGATGGGCGCCACCGCAATAACTAACCCTAACGAATCATCATCAAACACAGGAGTCGGCTATAATGCTCTTCTTTCTAATGCTTCTGGCTATTCTAACTCTGCTTTCGGCGATAGTGCCCTCTACGCCAACACCACCGGAAAACAAAATTCCGCTTTCGGCGATCATGCTTTAACCGCTAACAACACGGGAAGTTATAATTCCGCTTTCGGTTATAATACTCTTATGGTCAATACCTCCGGCCAAGATAATACTGCTTTCGGCTATAGTGCTCTTCTTTCTAATACTACTGGTGGCTACAACTCAGTTCTCGGCTATAACGCGATGATTGGTAATACTACCGGAATTTATAATTCTGCCGTAGGTATTGGCGTAATGTTCGGTAATCAAACTGGTTCCTATAATGTTGCTTTAGGGCATGAAGCCGGTTATCGTATCGCCGCTGGAGGTAGTAATACTACTTCCGATTACTCCGTCTATCTTGGTGATAGTACCCGAGCCCGAGCCGATAATGATCAGAATGAAATCGTCATCGGTTATAATGCCTATGGCATCGGTTCTAATACCGCCGTTCTAGGAAACGATAGTATTACCGCCACTGCCCTCAAGGGCAACATCGGTATTGGCACAACGAACCCCATTGAAAAATTACATATTTACTCAGCGGGAGTCTCGGATAATCCGCTTGTTAGAATAGAAAACAGTACCCGATCTTGGAGTCTTGGTATTAATGGCACTAATGATTTTTTCCATCTTACCGATCAAACCGCCGGTGCGGCTAGATTAGCGGTAACTAACGGCGGTTTCGTCGGTATCGGGACGACGGCGCCCGCCAGTGTTTTAGATATTAATGGAGCGTTGACGATTGAAGCGAGCGGTGCCAACAATGACGCGGTTATAAATATTCCTAATAGTAAAGGATTGGTCGTCCAAAGTAATGCCGCCTCGACTGTCCGCTTACTTCCTCTTGGTAATGATATCTACTTGCAGAATACACAGTCTGCAGGGAATATTTATTTTACCGGTTTAAATGCTGCTTCGTTGTCGGGTAATATTATTTTTAATACTACCGGTAAAGTCGGCATCGGCACGACCGCTCCGACCACTAAATTAGATATTATCGGTACTCTTCAGAACACCCTGACAGTTACTCATAGTATCTTGGGCGGCAGTGGTGATTTAATGGTTATGACCGATAATAATGGTTCTCTTTATGCAGCGGCTCGTGACGCACTTCCGACCGGCACGACCGGTCAGACTTTGCGCCATAACGGTACAAGTTGGTTGGCTAATTCTGTCTTATTTAATGATGGAACGAACGTGGGTATCGGAACAACGGCGCCAAATGCCAAGTTGTCATTAGCCAACAATGTTGCTACCGGATTTTTAGATAATTATAGTGAATATCAAGCTATTTTATACGATGGCGGTAGTGCTGCCGGTTCTTATGGCTTTGGTATAAAAGGAAATACAATGGTTTTTAATAGCGGCGCGGGGGCTTATAGTTTTGATAGAAGTGGCGCGGCAACTAGTATGGTAATCAATACCACCGGTTCTGTCGGTATCGGCACAACAAATCCACTTTCCACTCTCGATGTTAAAGGCACTCTCCGCCTCACCGCCGCTACGGCCGGTTATGCTAGTTTTGCTTTACCGGCTACCGCCAGTTCTACCGCCTATACTTGGCCGGCAAATCCCGGTACTAGCGGTTATGTCTTAACTACTAACGGTTCCGGCACTCTTTCCTGGACAGCCGCCAGCGGCGGTTCGCAGACTCCTTGGACCAGTAATATTAACGCCGCCGGTTATACTCTTAACGGCAATAGCACCGCCAGCGGCAATCTTACTTTAGATTCTACCTCTAATGCTACTAAAGGCTATATTGTTCTTAATCCTACCGGAGGTAATATTGGTATTGGGACGGCTGTTCCGGCCGCCAAACTAGATATTAACGGCAGTTTTCAAAGTAACTCATCAGTTACTCTTAGTGCTCTAGGTGGCGGTGGAAATCTCCTAATCATGACTGATAATAATGGTATTTTATTTGCCACTAGCACCACTTCAATTCTTGGCGGCAATTATCTTCCTTTAGCGGGCGGCACGATGGCCGGCGATGTTAATATGGGTGGTAATAGTGTAACTAATATGTATGATTTGACTATTACTCATAAATTAAACGTTGCCACTATTGACCCTCTTTATAATCTTGATGATGTTAATTACGCGACTTTCGTTTCTTCAATCGCTGGCGGCGTCAAAGAAGAATGCGTCGGTAAGCTTAAATTAGAAAATAAAGATGAAATAACCGGAGAGTTTTTCGCGGTGATTGATTTCTCCAGTATAGAGAAGGGAAGTGATCTTTGGGTCTGGCGCCAAGTAGTTGATTTCAATAAGGATAGTATTGATGTCGCCGTTACTCCGTATGGCCGGTTTGCCGCGGTTTATTACCTTATTGACGCTAATAAATTAGTTTTCCGTTCTGATCGTCCGGTGGAAATTTCTTATCGTTTAATTGGTAAACGCTTTGATTGGCGCGATTGGCCGACACGTGCCGCCGATCAATCTATTATCGGACGAAAGGTAAAATAATCAAAAGGCGGAATAATAAAAATAATAAGGAGAATTAATATTTTATTAAAATTTATGCTATAATAATATTAGGTAATTTGCCTGTGAATATTTATAAATTTATATAATTTAAGCGACGACTTGGCTATTAACCGTAGTCGTGCTAATCATAAAAAATATGGAAAACAAATCAAAAAAATTATTCATTCTCTTGGGTGTTGTGGCGGTTATCGTGATTATTATCATCGCGGCCGCTTACCAAGGGAAAAAACAAGCGGGTAATACGGACACTACTACTAACACCAACACTAATGTCCCGAGCGAACAAACCGCGACCGAAACACCGGTTGCTACTTCAGATTACAGCAAAGATTTAACCCCGGTAGAAGTAGCTACTATAAAAGAAGCGGTCGTCGCCGCTCCCGGTGCCAATCCGATTACTAAAGACAATAAAGTGGTAACGCCGGAAGGAAAACCAGTTGATACTAGCGCGCGAGTTATGGCCGCTGATGCGCCTCATCAAACCGGTTTACTTGATAAAGCGACTCTAGACGACGGTTTAACAAAACTTAGCGTTAGTGCTACCGGTTTCACTCCGAAAGAATTTACCACCAAGGCCGGTGCGCCAACTTCCTTTGCTCTTACTTCTGCCGATAGTTCGGTTCACGTTTTAGCTTTTGATGACCCAAGTTTAGCCGCGATTGCTATTTTAGTCGGACCGGGGCAAACCAAGGCGATTACTTTCCCGGCGCCGACAACTCCCGGCGAATATACTTTCCGTGACGATACTCCCGGCGCCGCCGCGAAAGGCGTAGTTGGTAAGATGATTGTTAAATAAATTGCCGCTAGATAAGGTCGGCGGCCGCCATTTAGCGTTTATTCGTCGCTGCCGTCCCAGATAAAATTATGGACAATAAATCAAAAACAATCTTGGTTATTTTCGGTATCGTCATTGTAGTTATTTTACTGGTGATTGCTATTTTTCCGTCAAAGAAAGAAACTAATCCGAGTAATAATATAAATGGAGAAAATACGCCGACGGCCGTAACTGAAACAAATAATCAACCGGAAAATACGGCCACTACCTCTTCAGCCGCAGTTTTAAAAGATGCGCGCGTTGAGGCGCCGAATGCTAATCCGATTACTACTGATAATAAAGTGGTAACGGCCGAAGGTGAACCGACCTTGAATAATGTTTCTCAAACCTCATCTCAAGCCCCGGCTGAAACCGGACCGATTAAATTAGAGCAAGTATCTACTGGCGCGGTGAAGTTAGAAATATCCGCCGCCGGCTATAACCCGAAAGAATTTACGGTTAAATCGGGAGCGCCGGTAACCGTAGCGGTTACTTCGGTTGATGCTTACGCGCATAGTTTTGTTTTTGACGATACTTCTTTGTCAGCTATCGGCGTCGGTGTATATGGCGGAGAAACTCGGGCGATTACTTTTAACGCTCCAGATAAACCCGGTGAATATACTTTTTTCTGCAATGTCGGTAGTCATCGCACGCGGGGCGAAAGTGGCAAAATGATTGTTAAATAATTATGGCTTTACAACAGCTAAAAAACCGGCTAAAGAACTGGTTGTTCATCGTTCTTAGTCTAGGCGGTTTTCTAGCTGTTTATTTTTTAGCCTTTTATTTTTTTAGTCATCAGGGTGGCAATAATAATTATAATCCTGACAATGTCGCCATTGGTTCATCGTCAATGATAGCCGAAATAGCTGATACGTTTTCTGAAAATATTGATTCATTAGAGCAAAATATCAGGTTAAATGAGCAACAGCCGATAATAGAAAGTTTTCCTGCTCCAGTGGCAACCGCGCCGACCAGTAATTCAACTTCTTCTTCTTCTTCTTCTTCTTCTTCTTCCGATAAAAATGCTTTTTCTATCAAAGCAATTTTGCCAACGGCGATTACTACTTTTTTTGGTTCCGACTTTGGCTCGGAGCCGGACTTGTTGCCTAATATTTCTGATTCTTCTTTGGTCTTCGGTTCTTTTTTTAATACTTTTTCCGGGTCCATCGGTATTGATTTAAAAAAGACTACTCTTTATCAAGATGAAAATACCATGGCCATCCTTTATCCGCCGGACTATAGCTGGCAATCGGCCACCTCGGAAATAGTTAACTTATCGCAAAAAGATTTTGATTCCTTTAATTTTAATGATTTTCGGGGACCATATTATGACCGGCGCTGCTTAGCCGCTGATTGTTTAGAACAGAAAGAAAACGAATTGTTTTTTAATGGCCGGCTCTTGCCGTTACCGGCGGATATTAAAAAATCTGAAATCGCCGCTGTTTCTATCGGTGTTTTGAATAAAAATTGGTTAGTCGGTTTCACTCTTAAAGATGGACAAAATTACGAAGGAAAAATTTTTTATTTCGACGGCCAAAAATTTAAATTATTAGCAACTCCCGCGCCTATCCGTTCTTCTTATTTCGGCTTATTTGGTTTTGGCGGGGACGAGAGCGATTTTTTGGTGATCTATGGCGCTTATGAAGGGATTGCTTATCATATCCAGCCGGAAAAGATTATCGATATTAGCAAGTTTTTTAATATTCGCGTCATGAATAACGGTTTTAAACCGGAGATTATTAGAACGGCTTACGAAAATAATGTTAATTGGTATGTTTTTAGTTCTACTCTTTTTCGCCCGCGATTTATAAAACTTTGGCAGAATCGGACGTCAGAAATCGTGGGCGGGACGGTTTTTACTAATCTCTTTGCTCCGGCCGATGAATCGGTCCTTTTTAAGCTCGTCGCGGTTAAGACCGACGAAATCATTTTTTTAACTAGAGTTAGAAATAATAATTCTGATTCCTGGGAAACGTTTACCGACCGGGGTTTTAAAAATAATAGTTCCGGCAGTTTGATTTTTAACTCCGTTTCTCATAATAAAAAAAATTCTTCCATTATTATAAAAAGAATCGCCGCCAGCCGTTTAGATTTGGATGCCGGCAGCCGCGCGGCGGTAAAATTCCTTTTTTCCGCTAACGGAAATAATTGGCAAGAAATACCCGCGGGCCAGAATTTAAATTTTATTACTCCTGCCTTAGAGAGTTTTCTTTTGCAAGTTGTTTTTCCGGCTTCTTTAGATAAGTTTTATTCGCCATTTTTAGAGGCGGTTTTATTTGATTACTATTGTCAAAAATGATATAATTTTTAAAGATAGTTTTATATAATTTTAAACTTTTTATTACATCTAATTCCGCTAATATGTATAAAAAAACATTCGTTATTCTGGCCACTTCGGTTTTGGTAATTTTTTTCGGTTTTTTAATTGTTAAGGCGGCGCCGACCATTACCGGTGGTGTTATTAACGGCGTTTTAACTTTCTCTGGCGGAACGACGGATATTACAACGATTTCTAATGAAAACTTTTCCATTATGCCCGGCACGGGTAAAGTCGGTATCGGGACAACGGCACCGGCCTATACCCTTGATGTTAATGGAACAATTAATGGTACATCTGTTTTAGTTAATGGCGTTGCTGTTGGTAGCGGCAGCAGTCAATGGACTAGCGGCACCGGCGGAATAATTTATTATAATAGTGGTTCTGTCGG
>Ga0172381_10000932_pt1 | contig 36335 bp, 40 predicted proteins | sample Leawel6488metaG_FD_119754 | JGI IMG/M metagenome (GOLD analysis project Ga0172381, IMG submission 119754) | Leachate microbial communities from a municipal landfill in Southern Ontario, Canada - Leachate well 64-88 metaG | ecosystem: Engineered > Solid waste > Landfill > Unclassified | place... | reverse complement strand
CTATTGCAGAGGTGATAGTTCCCTCGGTGCCATCAGTTACATTGTTGCCGAGGATAAAACCGATAATCGCTATGATAATTCCAACCAACAACGTTCCTAGTAACATGGCGAAGGTTTTGGTTTTCGGCTGAATTTTACTGCCCAGAAGAATCACCGTCAGAGCCAAAAGTCCCGGGCTCAAGGTTGCCGCCAAGTCGAGAGGTATAACTTTTAGCAGAACTGTCGTCATGCTTTCTTTAATTTATCGTAGGCTTCAAGGATGTCTTTGTAGAGAATATCGCACATATCGCGGCTGAAATTTTCCCTTACCACAACACGCATAACTACTATCTCCTCAGCGTTTGGCGGCAGTGAATAAGCCGGCATAATCCAGCCTTTCTCGCGAATTTTGTCTGTTAAATCATACAAACTAAATTTTTCTTTGTTCTTGAACTTTACTGCGACAACCGGCAAAAGTTGTGTCGGATTGAGCGATTCGAAGTGGCCGCTTGCAATAATTTTTTCTGCCAAATATTTGGCGTTTTCAATTGTGTTTTTCATGATTTTGCTGTAACCCTCTTTGCCAAAACGTAAGAAATTATAGTATTGGGCAATTACCGTAGCGCTACCACGGGAGAAGTTTAAGGTGTATGTCGGCATTTTTCCGCCGAGATAATTAACAGTAAAGACAATATCTTTTGGCACGTCTTTTTCATCGCGGAATACCAACCAACCGAGACCGGGATAAACTAAGCCGTATTTGTGGCCGGAGGTATTAATTGATCTTACCTGCTCGAGGCGAAAATCCCATTTTAATTCGGGATAAATAAATGGAGCGATAAACCCGCCGCTGGCGGCATCGACATGAATTGGAATATCGAAGCCCTTTTCTTTCTTGATTTTGACAAGAAGATCGTTAATTTCCTCGATAGGATCATGTTGACCGGTGAAGGTTGTGCCGAGTATTGCCCCGACGCAGATGGTATTCTCGTCAATTTGTTTTTCAACTTCTTTGGCGGTGATTACGAAGCGGTCTTTCTCCATTGGAATTATCCTTGGCTCAACATCGAAATATCGGGCAAATTTATCCCAACAAATATGAACGTCTTGACCAAAAATGATATTGGGTTTGTCATATGGTTTGCCAGCGGCCTTTCGGCGATTTTTCCAAGTCCATTTGTGAGCTAAGAGGCCGAGCATGATCGCCTCGCTCGAACCGATTGTTGCTGTTCCGACGGAATTACAATCTTCCGGACTGGCAAAAAGTCTTGCGAGCATGTTAACGAGCCGTTCGTGAATTACCTCGGTTTGAGGGTACTCGTCGTGGTCGATAAAATTTTTGTTGTTGCTCTCGGAAATTAATTTGTCTGCTTCCGGCTCCATCCAAGTAGTACAAAAACTGGCTAAATTCAGCGATGGGTTGCCGTCAAGATTGAGCTCGTCATGAATCAGTTGGTAGGCGGAATTTGCTGGCATTTCGCCCTCTGGTATTTGGTACTTTGGAATTGGCTTGCCAAAATGCTTAGTCTCGTAAGTACTTGCCTCTCCCTCGGCGCTATCGAGCTCGGACAAATTTTTCTTTTTGTGAAGCATGAGTCTCCTTAATTATTCCGTGTCAATATTTTTCTTCCAAGATGCTCGGCGGAACTTGAAAAGGATGAAAGGGATGGTAACGATTACCAAGAATCCGATAATCAAGAATGCTTCGTAAAAAAACAAATTTCCGGTTGGAATTTGCGATGGCGGAAACAGTCCCAGAATTATTGCTGCGGCGCATGCTAATATCCCAAGTCCGGCAAAAAACCACATTCCAACCATGCCTCCAGGCACCTTGTAAGGCCGGCTGGTTTGCGGCTCCGAATATCTGAGTTTAATCGCCGCCGCGAACATTATAATATAAACAGTCAGATATAGAAGTGCTGCTAGATCGGTTAATATCCAGAACGAACTTGAAACCGACGGCATGAAAAGAAAAATTACCGAAATGATTGAAACGACGATGCCTTGGAAAACCATAATATGGATCGGCATGTTGTGCTTGTTCATATACTGAAGATATGGCGGTAGGTCGCCGTTTCTGGCAGTCGCCAAAAGTCCGCGGCTCGGGCCGGCGATCCAAGAGCTGACCTGAACGATCATCCCCGGTGCCGCCAAGATCACAATAATCGGCACCATCCAGGCCAAATGAAATTTGTCCAGAACAGTTTGAAAGGTTTGCATGATGCCGGCTGTAAGGCTTATCTGCGATGAAGGCAAGATAATTGCAATCGCCAATGAGCCGAGCAAAAATATACCTATAACAATTAATGCAGAGAAGAAAATCGCCTTGGGGTAGTCTTTTTGAGGATTATCCACCTCTTTGGCGTGAACTCCGGAGACCTCCATGCCGGCAAAAAATAGAAACATTCCAGTAAGAAAGACGATATTTTTGATACTGGAAAGATCGGGAATGGCATTTTGAAATGTAAATGCTATCTGTGAAGGTTGCCCGGCCATCAGCCATCCGGCCGCCAAAACGATAAGAATTACGCCCGGGAGTAAAATTCCCAAAATGGTGCCGAAAGTCGATACCAACCCGGAGATCTTCATCCCCCGCGAGTTGATCCAAATTGCTCCCCAATATACAACGATTATTACTGTCAGGGTAAATATTTTGTTGTTGGCGAGTGCGGGGTTAAACAAATATGCAATTACTGCCGCTGTTGCCGCTAAGGCTGTCGGATAAAAGACTAAGTTTTGCAGCCATTGGAGACAAATTGCGACAAATCCCCATTTTTCACCAAATGCCTGTCTGACCCAGGCGTAAATTCCTCCGCGCTTCGGCCAGCCGGTTGCGAGTTCTGCCGAAACTAGCGAGACAGGAATTAAAAAAACTAGCACGGCTGCCAATAGGAAAAAAATAATTGACGGGCCATAAACCGCCATCATCGGCAAGCCTCTTAAAGAGCAAATAATGGCGACATTTATCATTGCCAGCGAAAACACCCCGAGCACCGCTTTTGAATTAGGCATTAACCCCCGCCTTCTTTAAATTTTCTTTAATAATAATATACCACACATCCCTTTGGATTTTTTGTTACAATAACAAGAGAAAAGAGGGGAATGTTAATTTTCAATACTTTGCTGGTTTTTGCTCTGGTTTGTGTCCTTATTTTTGTTTCGATTTTATATTTTCATTCTCTTTCTGAACATGAACTAAATCCGCCGGAGCTTAAGAACAATCCAAGCTGGGATGTAATTATGACTGAGCTTACGCCGCTTTTATCTTTTACCAATGCCAAGGGCGGATCGAAAAAACGTCATTATGAGGTTGAAATCGATACTTCAAAAAATTTTAATTCAGCAAATAAAATAATTTTTTCAGGTGTTGCCGAGGGTGATGAATTTGTAACTGAAGTTAAAATCAGCGAAGAGAAGCAGTTGAAAGATAAAACCCAATATTGGTGGCGAGCGAGGACTTTGGGTTCAACCGGGGCAAAAAGTGACTGGGCAATTTCGAGGTTTTTTGTCGATATTGCTTCCGATGATCATTTCATGAATCTGGTGCGGGCAAAGGTAAAAAATGTTGAAGTTTCCGCTGGCTATAACAGCAAAAATATTGTCGATTATGATGATCCGGGACTTGTAACTTTTTGGCAATCTCCGCCGCCTGAGGGTTATGATCACTGGGTGAAATTCGATTTGGGGGAGTCGACAACCATATCGCGGATTTGGATTCTCTCCAACCCGACCGATGCTGACGGCTGGCTCAAAGATTTTGTTTTGGAGGCGAGCGATGATGGCAAAAAATGGCGGGAGATACCAGAGACGAGGAGGAAAAACAACGACACCTTCCGCAATATTATTGATTTTCCGCCGACTCGGGCCAGATATTATCGCTTGAAAATTTATGAATTTATTGGCTATGCGGCCCAAATCAACGAGGTGATTCTTTACTCTCCCGGGACTCCGCCTGTGCCAAAAGCGCCCGAGGAAGATTATATTTTAATTATCGGCAATGAGCACAACGGATTTACTTTCACCGATTTGGCAAAATTTATCGAAGAAATCAAACCTGGTTTGAAAACTATCACCGTGCCGTACTTTGAAGCATCGCTTGAGATGATCAAAAAACTCAAGACCAAACCGCTAGCAATTATTCTCTCTGGAAATAATGCCGACTACCCTAATTTGCCAATGTTTGAGCATAACGGCGAATTTGAAATTATTAGAGAATCAGATATTCCGATTTTAGGAATTTGTGCCGGCCACCAATTTTTAGCTATGGCCTACGGCTATTCCCGGGCGAGGAGTATGGGTTGGTCGGACATTTCTGCGATTGCGCCGGAAGCCAGAAGAACCAAGATTAAAGTTCTTCAAGGCGATCCGATTTTTGCCGGCATGCCTGATGAATTTGTCGCTCCTGAAATTCATGGCTGGGCAGTGGCTGAGCCGGCCGGTGAATTTGAGGTAATTGCAAAATCGACTTATGTCCAAGCGCAAAAAAGCAAAAAGCGCCTAATTTATGGTGCCCAATTCCACTTTGAGATCAAAGTCTCCTATAACCAAGCTGCGTTGTTTGTCGAAAATTTTCTCAAACTAGCAGCGGGGGAGAAGAAGTAATAGTAGAATAAAGAATACTGACAAAACGGCCTTGGGGCCGTTTTGAGCGGAGGGACAGCGGTGTCTGGAACTTTATTGCCCTTCGATTCGTCTTGCTCACTCAGGGCATTCGACTTTTTATCTTTGATGGTCGTAGACCATGAGCGAACGAAGTGAGTCGAATGGCGGAAGAGGTGGGATTCGGTCACCGGTCAAAATCTGCTGATTTTGCCGTCGACCCCGCCTCGGCCTAGTTTCGAGTTCCGCCCTCGAAACCCTCCGGCTTTCGAATCCCAACTTTCGTAAGTTTGCACAAATATGGCCTCATAGGCCATCTGTGCAAACTGGCGGAAGAGGTGGGATTCGAACCCACGGACCCCTTGCGAGGTCAGCTTCTTAGCAGGAAGCTGCACTAGACCGACTATGCGACTCTTCCACTCCAGTAATTTTAGCATAAATAGGGTAAAACTCAATCGCTTCCCCCATTGACAGCGCGTGTTATACTTAAGTTGTTAGATGCCGCGGGGTGAAAGAACCAATTCATCTCTAAACACCTGAAGGAGCCATCGCAAGATGGTTCTTTTTGGTTAAAAAGAGACGGCCCCTACTGTCACAAGGACAGGAGGGGCCGTTGAGGCTGGGGGAGGTGCGGACGGCGCCTGTTGTTTGGGGCGCCGGCCGGCCGCCGGCTAGCTGGCGGGCATGCGGCCGCTGGTGTTGGTGACGGTGGTCTCGACACGGGAGCCGAGAGTCGTCCAGGCGGTAACGGCGGCGATGGCGACCAGGGCGAGTAGCAGCGCGTACTCAACTGTCGTCAAACCATCTTCGTCGCGCCAGATTGCCTTGAACATTTTTTGGTGCCTCCCAGGTGGGGGTTTGCGCCCCCGATTTACGGCATTCGTGCCATAAATATAGCATTTTTTATGGGAAAAGTCAAGATTAGAGCACCTTCAACGCCGGTGATTTTTGTGCAACAATAATGCTGTGAAAAAAAATTGGATCATTTTTGCCTGTATTTTTGTTTTATCTTTGGCGGTTTATTTTTTCTTTTGCAAAAAAGAGTATGAAATTTTGCATTATTTCCTGCCGCTTGCAAATTCTTTTTTGCACTCAAAACTATACATAGAAGGTTATGATAACCTGAATGAACTTGTGGTAAACCAGAGTAGAAGTTATGTTGTCTATCCGCCGATGCCGGCTGTTTTGCTCGTGCCTTTTGCTCTTTTTTTCGGCGTGGAAATCAGCCAAGTTTATCCGACCATCATTTTCGCCTCTTTGGCCGGGGCGTTTTTCTTTCTTTTTTTATTAAAGTTGACAAAAGCAAAAAATGCCGTCATTTTATCTGCTCTTTTGCTTTTCGGAACGAATTTTTTTATGACCTCGCTGATCGGCCGCTCCTGGTACTTTGCTCACATTTGCGCTGTTTTATTTTTGGCGATTGCTCTTTACTTCGCCGAAAGTAAAAAACCCGTCTTAGCCGGGCTTTTTTATGTTTTTGCCGGCCTTTCCCGCCTGCCGGTCCTGCTCGCTTTTCCGGCGCTCTTGTTTCTTCTTAAACCGAAAATCAAAGATATTTATAAATTTTTTACTCCCGTAGTTGTTTTGCTGATTTTGTACGCCGAATATAATTTCATCCGCTTCGGTTCATTTACCCAAACCGGATATTCCCTAATCCCCGGCGTTTTGGATGAGCCTTGGTTTAAAGAGGGGATATTTTCAGTTTCTTATATTTTGCGAAATCTTGAGGCGATTTTTCTTTATTTTCCAAAATTTATCAATCAATTTCCCTTTGTTTCGATTAGTCCGATCGGCCTTGCGCTCTGGATTGTAACGCCGGCGCTTCTACTTCTTGTCTTTGTTTGGAAAAACCGTCTTTCTCGAGTGATGATTTTAACTTCTTTGTTGGTTTTGTTGCCGAGCCTTCTTCATGGATCGGTTGGTTTTAGTCAGTTTGGCTACCGTTTTTCTCTCGATGCGATTTTGCTTTTAATCACGGCATTAATTCCCATAGTTGAGACAAAACCGCGCCTTGCTTATGTTCTTATAGCGATAAGTGTCTTGATAAATTTTTACGTTGTCATTCTCTATCATTTAGGCTATTTCCAACCCTAACTTAGTCATTGCGCGGGTTTGCCAATGTCATTCCGGACTTCAACTCTCGTGTCATTCCGGGCTTGACCCGGAATCTACAATTTTGAGTTTCTAGTTTTGAGTTTCGAATAAGTTCTGAATGTATTAGTTTTAATCAATTCAACAATTCGATAATTTATTCGAAATTCGAAAATCATAATTCGAAATTCGCCGAGCTGGTATATGTGTCGCTTTACAAACTTTATCGGTCTCGGCTGGGCCGAGCCCAGACGGATGAACTTTACAAACTTAGTCTGGTATAATTAATTTGTGCTCATCGCCGGCAGGCGAGTGGCTGAAAAGATAATATTCCAGTTGGAATATCTCAAGAAGCGCCCGTTAAATTAACACGAGTGATATTTAACGAGGCAAGTGAAGCACTTTATTTAGCCAAAGAACCGGTTATTTCGGTTTTTGCAGAATTTCTTGGCAATATAGATCACAAATCTTCAAAAGCGACTAGATCGCATTGTTAGGGTTTTAAAATCGAAGGAGGGAAATTCGACCAATTTTTGTGTAGACAATTTGCCAGTTGAAAAATCAGAGAAAAAAGTTTAGGATTAAGTACTGCGTGCCTGTAGCTCAGTGGATAGAGCGCCAGTTTGCGGAACTGGAGGTCGCTGGTTCAAATCCAGTCAGGCATACCACAATTTTTTATGCTAAAATTATATTATGGCTATTTCTGAATCTGCTAAGCGCAATGTTTTGTTCGTGGTTCTTATTATCTTATTAGTCGGACTGATAGTTTTGCTATTTCTCATTTCAAAACAAATCAAACAGGCTAGGGAAGATGTCGGCAAGGTTGAATCAGCGACTGAAACTCCAACGGCTACCGCCTCTGCCTCCCAAAGTTCAAATGTTAATGTAACTTATTCACTGACAGCATCGGAAACTGCGACAGACGAGAATTTACAGACGGCAAAAGACGTTGCAAATAAATTCATGCAGGCCAAAGAGGAGAGAAGTTACGATCAGGCGACGCCCTATATGACTGACGAACTCAAAGGCAAATGGAATCAAGAATCTTTTTCGGGCACTTCTTCGCCTTCGATGGACCGCTTTGAAATTTCTACCTCCTCCAAATCAGACGATAACACTTATATCATTTCGGTTACCAGCTATTGGAAGTTAGCAGGAGAGGATGATCAAAAGATAAATTACAACCTCGAGCTTACAAAAAACGATCTGGATTTTTTGGTAAATAAATTCGATCAGATCTAGCCTTCAGATCTAATCTTTTTTCTCTAGAACCTTAATCACTTCTCTATACATTTTAATTCTAGCTTTGATTGCAGAAGTAAAATCCCGGCCAGCCTTTTTCTCTTTTGTCACTTGAGATAGGCCATTTAATTTAACAACCGCCCGTCTCCCTTTAGGCACATGGCGGGCGATCAGAAGATCTGCCCCGTAGCGGCTGACGGCAATTTTTTCAATGTCGGGAAGAGATTTGCGCCAAATTGCCCGCTGTCCGGTTATAAGTGGAAAAAACCGGTTTGCAATTTTGGTGCTTGGCTCTTTTGACATCTGTTTGAGGCCAAAAACACCAAGGACGAGATCGGCAGTTTTGGTAAAAATTATCGGCGAGAGAATTTCAAAAAGGTGTTCTTCTTTGAGTCCGATCAAATCGGCATCGAGAAAAAGCAGGAGGTTGTGTTTGGCCGATTTGATTCCGGTTGCCATTGCCGCACCCATCCCTTGATTGGCTTGATGTTGAACCAGACGAATTTTAGAGCTTTGGTAAGCATTGACCACTTCGGCGGTATCGTCTGTCGAACCGTCATCTACTACGATTATCTCGTCAATCCATTTAATATCTCGAAGCACATCCAAAACCCGGCCAATATTCTTCTGCTCATTATAGGCCTTAACGATGATTGAAACAGGTTGGTCGATCTTCATTATTCTAATTACAACAAAAAAAACCCTAATTTCAAGTGCCTTTTCAATTCAACAACCAAAAACAAGGAACTAAAAAACTCCCCCACAAAGCAGTTCTATTTGGGAAACAGGCTAGAAGTTAAACTTTTCCCCGAATGACCCGATTATCGGCAGTTCTTTTTCTTGTCCGCCGGCGGCATTGATTATTCCAATGATCCAGAGGATGAAAGTGCCGATACCTAGTAGCCAGCCAACCACCGGAATCCAAGAGATAGCACCGACTATCACGGACACTATGAGAAGTACCAAGCCCTGCTTGACGTGAAACTTAACAAACGGTTCGTCTTTAGCATCGGTTAGAAGCGGTATTAAAACCAAAATTCCGATGTAACAGAGAATCGCCATCCCGATGTTTTTTTTACCATCAGCCATAAAATCACCTCCTCAGATGATTATCTAACAAATTAATAATTCTAGTTATCTACCCAGACAACGCCTTTATACTTATGCTTCATCGCAATGAGAATAAGGTCGATTAACCACCAAATTCCAAACCCACCGGCGGTCAATAACTTCAAAATTCCCCATCCTATTTGACCCATGATAAAGCGATCAACCCCCAGTTGGCCAAAAATTATTGACATGATAAGCGCTAATATCCAGTTAACTTTTTTCTCACCGGTATTTACGCTTTGTTTTACTTCTTCTTCAGCCAAATTAATCACCCCCTCACATTATTTTGACAATTTAATTCTACCAAATTAATTACTAAGTAAATACTTTTGGGGTAGGTGCCCCGGCAGATGACTGCCGGGGCACCCGTATTGGAGCCGCTTACCTGAGAGCGCTCAGACTAGCGGCCCGGGGGAGCAAGGGTCCGCGAAACGAACTGGAGACACACTACCGAAGCCGCTGCCCATCCCGCCGATTACTGGATAGTTGGTTGCGGGATACCATTCCCGTTTGCATATCTCGCACCTGACTACCATCTCTTTCTGACCATGTGGTCCGGTTCGAACCCCGCGGCTCTCTCCGGACATCCTCGTACAGTCCAGACAGAAGAGTGGATGACTACCAATGAGAAGACCATTTCCGTCGCGGACGAGATGATAGTGCATAGGCACAAGCGTGAAGTTAGTTTGGGCGGAAGGTAGAGTGACTTCGATGATGCCTCCCGCAAGCGGTCTAGCAACTGCACAATCGACGGCCCAGTGCAGCAGGAGCAGGCCTGTCTTTCGGTTCATGAATGCTCCTGCGAGGTACGTGTAGCAGTCTGGTACAGCGGCCTCCAACAAGTCAGGGGGCAACTGACTCAGTCTCTCAAGGCAAATATGTACGCCCTGGCCAGGCATGGTCTCTCCTCGTCTGCCGCATATTCAGGTGCAAATCGGGTCTGGTAGAGCGACCCTCCTTCGTAATTCGATCGTAGAGCAAATAAGTTCGTTAGTCAAAAATTATAAAATAGTACTTGCTAATTGCTGATATCTATAAAAGTTATATCCTGATCTGGCAAAAGTTGAACAAATTGTTGCTCAGTCTTTTTAATTGTTCCCGAGGAGTCGGTAACTTTGATCGTATAAACGCCGGCACCGACCTTTTTGATCGTAAAATTACCATTTAATATCCTTAGGTGCTGGCCGGCAACATCAACCCAACCATTAAATTGCTGATTGTCAGGCGATGAAACCTCGCCCTTGACGTCAATCGGAGGGTAATAAACCGGGGATTTGGCGTCTTCTGCAATTAAATCATCAACGGACATCTCGCTGGTTTGGAGCGTCGATTTGTTTTTTGTTTGACCTCGGGCATAAATGAACCAAAAAACACTCGCGGCAATAAGCACCAGGACAACCAATATAATCAAGTATTTTTTTTGCATTTTAATTTGGATTATTTATTAACATTTTTCGGGCATCGGCGTGGTCGGTGATTAGTTGCTTTATAGTCTGCTGGCACTTTGTCTGGTCTGCCTGATTCATGTTTACATTTTTAGCCCAAGCGGCGAAGTCTTTTTCGTTTCCAAGGCTTGAGGTGGCGGCTGTCGAATCAGCCCAAAACATAGCAGAATAGGCAAACAACTCGGCAGGAATGGCTACATACCGCTGATCATTTTTGAATACTTGAAAAAACTTATTCATATCTGCCAAACTTTGTTCTTGGCTGGTTTCTAATTCTTCTTGCCTTACTCTCTGGTCGTTTTGCTCGTCAGGGTTCGTGTTTGCTTGTGTCTCGCTAGTGAATAATCTTGCTGTTAGACGATTGGTGATTTGTCTCAAATAGATAGTGACGCATAGCGGATATCGAAAGACTGTTTTGGGATCGCTGGTTATGGAAAGCGTATCAAGAGACTTAATAGTGTCTTGACTGACTTTTTTAAAGCTAAAATTAAAATCAGCGGAAATAATAAAACTACTCATACTCCATTTTTTTAGGTTCAGTTGATAGGCTAAATCGCTTTCAAAGTCAGCTGCATGAGATGACTCATGAACAGCTGCATACTTTAATGCAGCAAGTCCCTTCTCATCGTTGTTATAGTCGTCCCTGAATATGATAGAAGAAATAAATCCGTGCTTGTAAATATAGTCGTCGAAATCTCGGTAAGTGCTGGCGAAATATTCATTTGTTTGCATATATTTCTCATATACTTTTTGCATCAGATTGTGGCAAATATTTGTAGTACTTGAATCTGAGAATGCTTGCTGGATGGCTTGTTTATCTTGGGCATCAGCTTCCCACCCAGTGCCTGACAAGCTTCCTCCAATAGGGCAATACATAGCATAAGTTTCTTTTGTGCTGTCAAAATCATCACCGCTGTCTATTAAAACAAATCGCGGGATCGGATTTTGAACTTTGCCGTCAGCGGCCTTTTTTTGAAATCCGGAGGTGTTAAGGTCAAGTGCTTTTGAGATAACCTCAATTTCCTTGTCTAATTGCCCGGCCCTATATTTTGAAACAGCGCTTTCACCCAAGACACAATACTTTCTCTTGTCCTGAAGATAATTAAAGCAATATAGCGTATTTTTTGTCTCGTCCTGAGTCTTGTCTTTAACGCGAGTGACAGGGACTTTAATTATGTCTGGTTGACTGTTAATTGATTGGGGGGCGGAATTCTCCTGAGTTTTGTCTTTTATAGTAGCAGCCGCGATTTTTATCTCATTTGGTTGGTTTTTGATTGACCGAGAAGCGGAGTCTTCTGCCGACGCTGGGCAAACAAGACTAAAGACTAACCCAAAAACAATCAGGACTTTTTTAACCATTTGTACTAATTATAGGCTGATGGGGATTTTAATCAAAAAAGCCGGCTTACAGCCGACTTCTCGCCGCTTTCTGATCTACTATGAATACATTTAATGGTCGAAGACCATGAGCGAATCTGTACTTCGACTCACTTTGTTCGCTCAGCACATTCGCCTCGTCTGAAAAGTGGCCTGCCATGAGCGAGGAGCGAAACGACGAGTCGAATGGCGGAGAGGGTGGGATTCGAACCCACGATACCCGTGAGGGCATACTGGTTTTCAAGACCAGGTCCATAAACCACTCGGACACCTCTCCAAAAAACAAATTTTCAACCCCAATCAATTAACGGGGTAATTGTAGCTGATTTAAGTGATTTTTTCAATTCTCTCCTTGACGGAAGGGACAAAAAGTTGTAAAGTTAGCTCTTTGGCTCATTTGTAGAGCCATAGTTCCCCGGCCGCCGGCCGGTTTGACAGGGTGATATGATGAAGACGGATGATCTTATCGAGGCGTTGGTGTGGGCGATGAGTGCCGCCGTCCTGCTGGCCGGTCTTGCAGGGCTTCTCTTCTGCTACCGGCCGAGCTATGAAGCTCGGTGGTACAGGATGTGCCCTCGGCTTCTCAAGCTGGCCTTGAGGCCGGAGTGTCTGGAACATGCCCCACGGGTGGGGCATGTTCTTCAAATGCTCGTGTTTTTGGCGAGCAAGGGGGAGGACATACTCAGGGAGAAAATCCCCAGCCGGAAGGCCTGGAGACGTCTTCTCGACCGGCTCGTTCACCTCAGGGATATCTTGAGGAGAATGACCCTCTCGGGCAACAACAAGCCGTTCATCGAGCAGCTCTCGGTGCTTGAGAGCGGGCTCGAGATCACCTGCGACAGAGCTTTCGGGCACTGCGCTCTGGAGCAATATCGTCAGCAGTCTCTCTCGGGCTGGATAGCCTGGGAGGACGGTCTTCCGAGCTACCACTTTCCCGCCAAGGAGGCGGGCTATCTCCACAGGTTCGAAGCGCTTCGGAAGATAGCGTGGTCTAGCCCGGCAGCGGAGGATCCCTACAACGTCTCGAGCCGCCAAGCCGGCTCGTACCTCTTCCTCGAGGGGCGGCTGTACAAGGTGCTGCGCGTCTATGAGCTTTGCGCGGCGCGTGACACGCGGGAGCTCGAGTTGTACAGCTACCTCGACGGGAACATCCGGTACCTGATAATGGCTGTCCCGTACTCGCCGGACGAGCTGTACCTCTCAGTCCGAGAGGTACCTGTGCTCGATAGTGTGAGTCGGTCGTCATCCAGGCCGGCCTCCATCGTCCTCGACGAGGAGACTGGGGCAGGGGCATTGCCGGACTACCCTGGCTGGCGGCAAATCTACTATCTTCGCGAAGATCTCAGCGGAGAACTTGTTGTGGAGGTAGGGGATGCCTCAGACCAGCCGGTCAGATGGGCTGTGTGGGATTACAACGACCAGCGGGTCTCGGCTGTTTGGATCGAGAACCGCTGTATCGGAACCCTCTGGCGGAGGGTCCACCCCGACTGAGCTCCCCGCCATCACCAAATCGTCCCATGGGGAGCGCGGCTTGCCGCGCTCCCCACACTTCTTCTTCGCTTCAACGATCCGCTCCCAAGCGGCAATTTTTTTTGCCCCAAAAAAACGTCCGCCTCGGGCGGACACTATAGTTTTGACTTTTGCGTTTTGACTTACCCTTATCCTCCCACCTCCGTCTCAAACCCGAATTGTTTGGCTTTGGCGAATTCTGATTTGGCGGCATTATTATTTTTCAGTTCTTGGTAGGTGAGCGATAGGAGGTAGTGCGCCTGTCCGCAAAGCGGGTCGATAGTTAGTGCTTTTTCAAATGCACCCTTGGCCTTTTCGAATTTATTGGCAACCAGAAATACATGGCCTTGATTAATATAAGCATCCCGCCAAGCCGGATTTTTCTCGGTTGCGAGCGCTGCCGCTACTTCAGCCCGCTCAACATCCTTGGCCTTTAGATATTCTTCGGACAAGGCAACATAGCCCTCGGCGTCGGCGCCTTTGTTTTGGATCTCGGCTTTAATCTGTGCTAAGTGCTGTTCGTAAGTTTGTATTTTTGCTTGCTTGGCAACTTCATTTTTCTTCGATTGCACCTCGTATAACGACTTGATCCCGACGTAAGAGAAAATTACTACCGCAAACACGCCGACAAATATGCCGATTCCCTTAAATGGGATTTTGTGGAAGTCAAATTTCAGTGCCTTCAAATAATTTCTAGAACTTTTATGGCGCAAATTAAGTTCAGCCTTTAGACCTGCCGATAACTTGTATGATTTGATTTTTTCCAATTTTTGCCCTTTACGCTACTGTGCTATTTCGGCCAGGAGCTAGAAATCAGCAACTTACTATCTTTAATTTCTTGAGGCAACTCGCTCCACGCCGCCTCTGTAACATACGGCATGTACGGATGGAGCATTTTCAAAACGGTTGTCAGAATTTTTGTAAGTTTCAAGACAGACGCTTCTTGCTCTTTTTCGTCTTCGCCGCCTAAGCGCTCTTTTTCCTGCTCTATTATTTTATCAGCAAATTCATGCCATGTGTAGTCATAGAGAAGCTCGCCTGCCTGAGAAAATTTAAACTCCTCGATCATTTTGCTAACTTTCTTGACAACTTCATCCAATCTTTCCAAATCTGCCTGGTCCTGTTTCGAAAATTTGACATTTAGATCTTGGATTTTGCCTGCCCCCCGTAGCCTTGGCGCAGGGGGGTATTCTGTATTCTCAAAATTCGTTATCACGAATCTTGATATATTCCACACCTTATTTGAAAAATTTCTGTAGCCTCTGATTTTGCTCTCGCCGAGCGCCAAATCTTGCCCGGGAGTTGAGCCGACAACAAGTGAAAACCGCAGAGCATCGGCGCCGTATTTTTCGATCACATCTAAGGGGTCAATAATATTGCCAAGCGACTTGGACATTTTGCGGTTTTTCTCGTCCCTGATCAGCCCGTGCAGATAGACAGAGTCAAAGGGAATTTTGCCGGTTAGCTCCAGGCTCATCATGATCATTCTGGCAACCCAGAAAAAAAGAATGTCATAGCCGGTTTCTAAAACGCTGGTAGGGAAGAAGTAATCAAAATCACTAATACCTTTTGTGTCATTGCGAGAAGCTTGCGACGAAGCAATCTTGAGATCGCCACGTCCTTCGGGCTCGCGATGACAAGCAAGGTTAGGCCAGCCAAGGGTCGAAAACGGCCAAAGTCCGGAAGAGAACCAAGTGTCCAATACATCCTCGTCCTGAACCCAGTTTTCAGCATCTTTCGGCGGATTTACACCGACATAGATATCGCTGCCGTCATTTTCCATTTTTGATTTCCGCTCCTGTTTACGGTAGTAAACAGGAAGGCGGTGCCCCCACCACAGCTGTCTCGAGATGCACCAATCGCGGATGTTATCCATCCAGTGAAAATATACTTTTTCAAAGCGCTTCGGCATAATTTTAATTTCGCCCGATTCAACCGCTTTTTTTGCCTTTTCCGCCAGCGGCTTCATCTTCACAAACCATTGCTTAGACGGAATCGGCTCTATTTGTCCCGAGCAACGATAACAAACAGCAACATTGTGTTCGTAATTTTCCTCAATTTTATCGATTAACCCCATCTTTTGCATATCTTCGACAATCGCCTCGCGAGCCTCTTTGGTTTTCATGCCGGCGTACTTGCCGGCGTTGGCCATCATTCGGCCATTCTCATCGATGACCTGTTTGAGGGCAACATTGTGGCGCTGGGCGATTTCATAATCAACAAGAGAGTGGGCGGGGGTAACTTTGACCGCGCCGGTGCCAAATTTGGGATCAACCGCATTATCAGCGACAACCACAATTTCAAATTTTCCCAAAACCCCCGGGATCATGTATTTTTTTCCAACCATATCCTTATAGCGTTTATCAGAAGGGTGAACGGCGACCGCAGTGTCGCCGAGTTTGGTTTCCGGTCTGGCGGTTGCAAGCTTGAAGGGGCCATATTTAATAAAATAAAATTTACCGAGCTCTTTTTTGTATTCAACTTCATCGTCGGCAATTGCCGTCTGGCATCTCGGACACCAATTAACGGTTCGAAGTCCCCGGTAAATCAGCCCCTTTTCATAAAAATCAACAAATGCCTCCTTAACTGCAAGGGTTAAACCCTCGTCGAGGGTAAATCTCTCTCGCGTCCAATCGCAAGAGGCGCCGATTTTTCTAATTTGTCCCGTTATCGTTGAGCCGTATTCCTCTTTCCACTTCCAAACTCTCTCAACAAATTTTTCTCGGCCCAAATCATGGCGGCGCAAACCCTCTTTAGACAATTGCCTTTCAACCACATTTTGAGTCGCAATTCCGGCGTGGTCAACTCCCGGCAGAAAAAGAGAAGCATCACCTTTCATCCGGTGATAGCGGATCATGATATCTTGAAGTGTTGTGCCGAGTGCATGGCCGATATGAAGCTTGCCGGTTACATTTGGCGGAGGCATCGAGATAACAAAAGGAGCCTTGCCTTTTTCAATTTTGGGAGTGAAAACTCCGCTTTCCTCCCATTTTTTATAAATCTCATCCTCAAATGCTCTGTGGTCGTATGCTTTATCCATACGACTATTTTAGCCCATTTAAAGGAGAAAACAAGAGATCGATTATGCTATCTTGAGATGTTTTTTGATAAAAGTTATTTCTTTTTCCAGTCGTTTGACATAATTGAGGGTAAAAATTCTTTCTTCATCAAGCCGTTTGAGACTGGATGCATTCTTTTCCAGAATTTCCTTGATCCAGACAATATCCTTTTCTATTTTTTCGACACGCCGTGCTATATCGTCTAATTTCTCCTCCAATTTTTGAAAACGTCTTTCAAAACGCCTCTCCATGTTTTGGAAACGTTCCTCCATAAGAGTAAAACCGTTATTGACAGCTTCTAGAACCTCGTCTAACTGCACATCGTTTTTATTAGCCATATTCAAATAATATTCTGCAAATCCGGTCTTGTCAATTTAACTTTATAGCCCCAAGCCGATTGCTTTTTTTACATCCTTTAGGGTTTTTTGGGCTTCGGGAGCAACCTTTTGCGCTCCATCGGCTAGGATTTTTTTCAAGTTCTCTTTGTCGGCGATGAGCTCGTTAAATTTTTCTCTTTTTGGCGCAAGCTCGGCGATAATTGCCTCAGCCAGGGCTTCCTTGAGTTCGCCATAACTTTTGCTCTCAAATTCTTTTTCGATCTCGCCAACCTCTCGGCTAGTTACGCCGGAAAAAATATTCAATAAATTCGCAATCGCCGGCTTATCTTCGGAGGCCTTGATTTCATTTCCCGAGTCGGTTACGGCCTTTTTGATTTTGGCCCGGATTGTCTCATCGTCATCGGTTAAAGCGATGTAATTGGCAGGCGACGGAGCCGACTTTGACATTTTTTTGCTCGGATCATCGAGCCTCATAATCCTCGCTGTTTCTTTTTTAATTATAGGTTCGGGAACAGTAAAAATCTCGCCATACTTATTGTTTATTCTTTGGGCCAGATCGCGGGTAATTTCGATATGCTGTTTTTGGTCTTCGCCCACCGGCACGTGAGTCGTTTGATAAAGCAAAATATCAGCGGCCATAAGCGCCGGATAGTCAAAAAGCCCGACTGAATATCTGTCTTTGCCTTCGGCTTTCTCCTTAAACTGCGTCATGCGAGATAATTCGCCCATGTAAGTGTGGCAATTCAATATCCAAGCCAGCTCCGAGTGCTCCGGCCGGTCAGATTGGACAAAAATAGTTGATTTTTGCGGATCAATGCCGCAGGCGATATAAAGCGCGGCAACCTCGTAAATTTTGTTGCACAAAATCGCCGGATCTTGAGAAACGGTGATAGCATGCAAATCAACGATACAGAAAATACACTCCGCTTCCTTTTGGATCTCGGCCCACTGTTTGAGCGCTCCCAAATAATTGCCTAAGTGCAGATTACCCGATGGCTGTACCCCGGAAAAAATTTTCTTTTGCTTTAAGTTCATACAAGTACAACGTAACAAATCTGAGGACACGAGTCAAAAATTAATTAGAAAAAATGAAGCCCCGTGCTCTAGTGCGACAGAGCGCGGGGCGGGGACAGGGCAGGAGGTGCGAGACGCTAATGCTGGCTCAAGCTTGCCAGGTAGACACAGGCGCCTACCAGGGTAAGGACTATTCCCAGTGCGCAGAGGTAACTGGGTAGGTACTTGGCTCTCACGATACATCATCCTCCTTCGGTCGCCGGGGGTGGGGTTTCTTAGGGGTGCGGTTTTGTTGGGATTGGTGGCCAGACGAGCCACGCGAGTCCGAGTCCGGCTATCTGGCCGACGAAGAACACGCCGATTGTCCAGCTAGGATCCCCCGGGGCCAGCATGATGAGAAGTGCCACCGCGGCGCTGGCAACACTTAGCCGGGCAATGGTTCGCATTACGCTGGCATTGTCGCTCATTGCCAGCGCATCGTCTTTGCTCTCGAGCTTCTGGCGATGCATGAACCAGCAGCCGCAAACGACCCCGAGAGCGAGGCCATTAAGCAATCGGGTCATGCCCTCGGAAGCCCCGATTTTAAGTATACCCCAGTGGTTGTCGAAGGCGACGACCAATACCGCAAACACGCTGGCGCCAGTCACGAGGTACGCCGCCTGTTCCCTGGGACTGTCGATTGGCTTTTCCCTTTGTTCCATCTCAAGCCTCCAATGCTCGCGAGTGGATGATTGTCAGTGTGCGCGACTGACGAAATTGTAACTTAACAGGTACAAAAAAACAAGATATAATTTGCTATTCCCGTCTTGACGGAAGCGACGTAAATTGATACATTTACTCGAAGCTCCTTGATGTAGTCAGATAGTCTTACAGCTGCAGAGCGCAGCTTTACAATACGGGAGGCAGCATCATGAGGGTAGCGAACTCAGTCCGGGATGCAGTTGTCGTTGGGTTCCTCGAGACAGTCGAGGGATTCTGGTTTCATTTCAGGGGGATGACTGATGGGCATGGGGAGATTGTGCCCACGACCGTATGCAGGATTGGGGAGCTGCTCCGGGGCGGAGCGGATCAGGCGCGAGGAGCGCTAAAAGCCTGTTTACTTAAGGGTTCGGTTGTATTCTGCACAATGCAATATGGTGGACGAGAGTGCAAGCTCTACTACGTCTGCCGCGATAGTCTCAATCCGGACTATACTCCTGAAGACGCCAGCCGCGAGTTCAAAAACCGGCAACCAAGGCAGGGTTGCTTTCCGATCGTGACCGCTCTTGTTCTTCTCGGTAGCATCTTTCTCGCCGCTGCCGCCATATGTGCATGCCGTTGAGGCGGCACAAAGAAGGATGGGGGATATCTCGTGGCCCCGCGTTTCGGCGCGGGGCCACAGCTTCTTTATATATACTTCTGTGTTATATTCGAGCTGTGAACTATAGCGAGAAATATCTTATAAGAGCAAAGTTGGCGGGTAGAGTTTTGCGATTTGTCCCATATTTGCGCTTGGCGGCATTAAACGGCTCGATTGTTAGAGGCGAAGAGACCAAAAAAAGCGATATTGATATTTTTATAATTGCCCGCGCCGGCCGGCTTTATACTTGCCGAGCATTTGCAACCGCTCTGATCCATTTGACCGGATGGCGCCGACATGGCAATCGCGTGGCGGGGAGAATCTGCTTGAATTGTTATTTATCGGATTATAATCCCGATATTGCGCCTCGAGACTCCAAAAGCCGCAAGAAAGTGGCTTGGGCCTATAAATATATGATTCCGCTAGTCGCCACGCCGGGAGTTTCTGAAAAATTTTTTAGAACAAATAGGTGGTTTGATAGGTTTTGGGTTCGAGGTTTGAATTGTCAGGTGAAACTGCGAAGACAGCTGACACCCAAAGCTCCGGCAAGGCCGGAATATTTTCTTGAATTTGTTTTGAGCGGCAAATTCGGCTGGTGGTTTGAAAAAAAACTGATGGGCTGGCAGAGGCGCCGGATCCTCGCTGGCAAGCGTCCCGGCGATGAGACAGTGGCGACAAAATTTGAAATTAGATTGCATCCGAAGAAGCACTGAAAAACCAAAAAGGCGTCCTGAGATCCGCCGGGTGGCGGACTCAGGACGCCCTGTAATCTGCCCCCTCCGCCTTTTTTGGCAGGGCGAGGACGATCAAAACGCCATAGTAGTAGCCGAGCAACTTATACCCTTTGCCGAGGAGCGGCCGCCAGAGCTCGGCGAGATCTCTGGGGCTAAGTTTCTTAGCTTGAGTCTGGACGATCCTCCGAAGCGCCGCCGCCAACTCGCATTTGAGCTGGCTTTTGCCCTCCGGATAACGCTGGAAAAGCCCCTCCGCCGTTGCCGAGCTGTCAGCCGTAGCCCAGGCATAGGCGTTGAGGAAATACTGCCCGTGGAAGATGCTGGCTCTGGTTTTAACCCAGAGACCGTTCGGAAAATGTACCCTCTGGACGGGAAGACCTCTTTCCCTGGCCAAGGCCTCCAGTCCACCTATTATATTGGACGCTACGCGACGGTTGCCGAACTTCAGAACAAACTCGTAGCCACTCCTGAGTTTGACGAGACCGATTTGCTCTCGGCCGAAGCTGACATGGGCGATGCTCGAAATTGAAACGTCCGATTCGCGCACCATCCTCTGCTCGAGAGCTCTGGTCTCTGCTAGCAAACACCGCGTGTTCCCTCCCGTAAAGTAGATCAGCAAGAGCGCGACAATGGCGAGAGGCGCATTTACCGAGATCAGGTTTACGGCGAGGAAGCAACAAAGAGCGACCTCAACCACGATCTGGACCGAACTCATCTGTCTTGCTTTGGCCTCGTAGGAGGCCAAAACTTGCACGAGATTATCCAGCACAGTGATCTCTGGAGGGATCTCCATTCTGGCATCTCCTCTCTCAAGGTGCTATTCGGCTCAAGCCGAAGGGATTAAACTACCAGAGATTGGGTCTGATAGCAAGTCCACTTGATCCCATCACTAATCCTTGCTGGCTGATTTAACCACGTTCAATCGCGCCGAAAGCGGATAGTGGGGGACAGACAGATTTGTGCAAAATCTATATCTTGCATGTAAACTACACTTGACAAATATTTGTAAATTTTGTACGTTAAATCTCCTGCACTGAATTTCAAAGTTGCTGAATTATAAAATTAACTGAACAAAGCGAGGAAAAATGAAGATTCATCCACTTTCAAATCGGGTTCTTCTTAAATCTCTTGAAGCGGAGCAAAAGACGGCATCAGGGATAATTTTGCCCGAATCGGCTCAAGAGAAAAAGCAAGAAGCCGAAGTTGTAGCAGTCGGGCCGGGAAAAATTACCGATGGCAAAAAGGAAGAGATGACGGTCAAAGTTGGCGATGTGGTAATTTACTCTAAGTACGCCGGCGATGAAGTTAAATTAAATGGTGAAGACTATACGCTTATAGAAGAGGATAAAATTCTTGCTATTTTGGAAAAATAGCGAAGATAACGTATAAGGCAAAGCGTATAACGTATAGCCACAACGAAAAAAGATTCAAAGTTATACGCTATACGATATAAGTTATAAGTTAATTTTTCCGGAGGAAAAATGAGCAAGGATATAAAATTTTCCGAAGAAGCCCGTGCGGGGCTTCGAGGTGGCATCGATAAGTTGGCAAATACGGTTAAAGTAACGCTCGGGCCAAAAGGCCGAAACGTTGTGCTCGACAAGGGCTTTGGTTCCCCAACGATTACCAATGACGGGGTTACGATAGCCAAGGAAATTGAACTAAAGGACAAGTTTGAAAATTTAGGCGCCCAGCTTATCAAGGAAGTGGCCGAAAAAACCAACGATGTTGCAGGGGATGGTACGACAACGGCGACTGTCCTGGCCCAAGCGATGATCAGCGAAGGGCTCAAAAATATTGCCGCCGGAGCCAATCCGATGGCCTTAAAGCGGGGGATTGAAAAAGCAACCCAAAAGGCGGTTGAATCATTAAAGAAAAATGCCAAACCGGTTGCCGGCAAGGAGGAAATTGCCCAAGTTGCCTCGATTTCTGCCGATAGCAGAGAAGTTGGCGAGCTGATCGCCGAAGTTATGGATATGGTCGGGCGCGACGGAGTAATTACCGTTGAAGAAGGCCAATCAATCGGTATTGAAAAAGAAGTTGTTGAAGGCATGCAGTTTGATCAGGGATTTGTTTCGGCCTATATGGTTACCGACTCTGGCCGGATGGAAGCGGAAATTTCCGATCCGACAATTTTACTCACTGACAAAAAAATCTCATCGGCCCAAGAGATAGTGCCAATCTTGGAAAAAGTTGTAAATTCGGGAAAAAAGGACTTGATTATTATTGCCGAGGATGTTGACGGAGAAGCCTTAACTACCTTGGTTTTGAACAAACTCAGAGGCGTGTTTAATGCTCTTTGTATCAAGGCGCCGGGCTATGGCGATAAGAAAAAGGAAATGCTTGCCGACTTGGCAATTCTCACCGGTGGCCAAGTTATTTCCGAGGAAACCGGAGCCAAACTCGATGATCCAAATATCGAAGAGATGTTTGGTCACGCCAGAAAGATTGTCTGCGATAAAGATAAAACCGTCATTATCGAGGGCAAAGGCGATCCAAACGATATTAAGGAAAGAATTAGTCAAATTAAAAAACAAATCGAAAAATCCGAAAATGATTTTGACAAGGAAAAGTTTCAGGAAAGAATGGCCAAGCTTTCGGGCGGAGTCGGCGTGGTTAAAGTCGGTGCGGCAACTGAAGTAGAACTTAAGGAGAAAAAACACCGAATTGAAGATGCGCTTTCGGCAACCAGAGCGGCCGTTGAAGAAGGAATTGTCTCCGGCGGCGGCGTCGCCTTGGTAGATGTTATAAAATCTCTCGAGGAGGTAGAAGCCAGCGATACGGACGAAAAAGTTGGTATCAAATTAGTCAAACGCGCTCTCGAGGCGCCGATTCGCCAAATTGCTGAAAATTCCGGCAAGGAAGGCGCGGTTATTATAGAAGAGGTTAGAAGAAAAGAAAAAGGTGTCGGCTACAATGCGGCAACAGATGAATATGTCGATATGGTCAAATCAGGAATTATTGATCCTCTAAAGGTAACCCGATCAGCTTTGCAAAATGCGGCCTCGGTTGCTGCGCTGGTTCTGACAACCGAAGCGGCCGTGGCAGATATGCCGGAGCCATCTGCTCCCGCCGGTCCTGCTCCGATGCAAGGAATGGACCCGGGAATGATGATGTAAAATAGATCAGATGTCATCCTCGAGCCGAAAGCGAAGGGCTTCGACATCGGGGATCTAGATTCCGGGTCTGCGCCCGGAATGACACGAGAAAAAACCTTAGCATCAAAAAATCCGCCGAGCGGCGGATTTTTTGATGATTGTCTTAAAAAGTAGTGTGGCGCGAACGGGAGGAACAGTGTCCCGTCGCGCCACGGAGGAGCAGGCAGCTCGAAAATCAGGTACACGCCCGCTCAGTGGTCAGCGGAAGGCATTCTTCAGCGTGACGCAGAGATCCTGCCACGGGTTTAGCTTATTGACAGATCTCTTGCGGCCGAGGCGACTTGTTTGTCCGCGCCTGACATTGGCGGTCAGCCGTAGCAGCGCCCTGCGCCGGAGGCGCTTGTACCGCTCGTCCATCTCCCGGATTGTCCGGGGATCGGCGTAGAGCGGTGTTCCGAACGGGCTCAGGCCGTCGGCGCGCTGCAAGTCGGTTGGCATGCTGCCATCCGGCTCTTGGTGCATCAGTCGCCTGAATCTATCTTCGTGTTTCGGCAGCATCGTGCTTCACTCTCCCCGTATCTCGAATACTCGCTCGTTGGCAATAGAGTACTTTAAGACAAACAAAAAATCAACCCTTCTTCGTTCATGTTTAGGGTTAGGGTGAAGCTGCCGGTATAGTCTGGAGGTTAGGTGAATGGTCGGTAGGCCTTTCTACTCTGACTTAACCCATGACTTAACTGGCCGCCCCTGCCTGCCGGCAGGCAGGTAACCTTAACCTTACTTAGGTATCTTCTGCACCAACTCCCAGATCGAAACCCCGATTTGCCTGATCGCCGGCCATGCGGCTGGCAAAAGTATGATAAATAGAACTATCCATATCAGGTTCTTTTTGAAAAAATTAATCAAGGCGATCACAAGAAAAACGATAATTATAATTGCTATCGGCAGGCGATAGGCGGCCGGGATCAGTTCGAGCAAGGTGTTGTAGTAATTTATTATGGTTGACATCTTCTTTATTATAAATCAAAAATTAAAAATTATCTTCATCCTCTTCTTTCTTATTATGAAATCTATGATGTACTTCCTTCAGGTGCTCGTCGGTAACGTGGGTGTAGACCTGCGTGGTGGTAATGTTGGCATGTCCAAGAAGTGTTTGTAAAGACCGTAGATCAGCACCGCCTCTGAGTAAATCCGTACTGAAGCTATGCCTCAAGGTGTGGGGCGTAACTTTTTTGACCACACCGGCTTTTTTTGCTGCTCCCTGAACAATCCTCTCGACTTGGCGAGTAGTAAGTCTCTGGGTTTCTTTCTCCTGATCTTCTTTTCTCACCGTCAAAACTCGGATAAAAACCGCTTTGTCGGTATCGGGGCGTTTTTCGAGATATTTTCTCAGGGCATCGCGGGCTTCTTCTGACAAAAAAACTACCCGTCTTTTGCCGCCCTTTCCGAGGACAGAAAACTCGCACCGATCCAAATTGACCTGCTCAACGTCAAGATTTACAAGTTCGGAAACTCGCGTTCCGGTAGAAAATAAAACTTCCAAAATCGCCCGATTGCGAAGCTCCATCAGATCGTTCCCCGAGCAGGATTTGAAAATTCGCCCGACCTCTTTTTTCTCCAAAAATTCAATTTCCCGCTCGGGTGTTTCTGCAAGTTCAATTTTTTCGGCGGCGAGAGATTTGACGTCGGTTTTTGCCAAATATTTCAGGAAAGAGCGAATAGCGATCATATAATAATTTAAGGTTTTTGCCCCGAGATTTCTGCGATGGAGATGAAGCCGCCACTTTTTGATAATTTCAAGATCGATTTCTTTTACCGATGTTACGCCGTTTTCCTTGGCAAATTCAGCGAATTTAGTTAAATATGCGTTGTAATTTCTAATAGTTAGCTGGCTATGTCCTCGCTCCAGCTCGATATACTCCAGAAATTCCCTTATCCTTCTGTCCACTTTTCCTACTTTATAAACTTTAATCGGTTGTCATTCCGTGCTACGACACGGAATCTAGATCCCCGATGTCGAAGCGCTACGCTTTCGACTCGAGGATGACACAGTAGTGTCACTTTATGAACTAATGTGTATTTTACGACATTGTCAGCAATTTAGCAAAAACATTGATCAAATAGGATTAAATGTTAAAATTAGCTCGTGGATATATTATCTTTTGATCAAAGCCTTTTAGAGGGGCTAAATGGTTTTTTTATAGGCCGGGGTCAAGCTCTAGACCAGCTTTTTAAATTCCTCGCGGTATATCTGATTTACTCCTTGCCTGTGATTTTGCTGATTGCGTGGTTTCAAGTCAAAGATAAATCAAAGAGAATTGCCTTGGTGATGTCGATGGTTTCGCTTGTAGTGGCAAACTTTGGCCTAAATAAGATAATTGCCGGCCTTTGGTATCGCCCCCGCCCTGATTTAAGCGTCGTCGGCCTAAAAGAAGTTTTTTTTCACCGGCCGGATTTTTCTTTCCCATCTGATCACGCTGCCGCATTGTTTGCCATCACTTTCACTTTGTATCTATTTGGCTGGAAGAAAGCGGCCAATTGGTTTTTGCTCTACAGCTTGGTTATCACTTTTGCCCGGGTAGTTATTGGCGTGCATTTTCCGCTTGATATTGTCGGAGGAGCGGCGGTGGGGTTTGTTGCCAGCTATTTAGTTTTTCTTCTCAAAAAACCCTTGAACGAGTATGTTTATACGCCGATTGTTTTTGTATTAAAGAAAATTAATTTAGCATGATGAAAAATCCGATTCATAAAGAAACGAGGCATTTTGCCGCCGAAGTCATATCTTGGGCGTTCTTCCCGCCGCTCGTTGCAACGGTTTTTTTCATATTTTTAGTCTTCTGGTATTCGGCCGACCTAACAGAAGGGTTAAAGTGGATTACTTATGTTTCGCCATTTTTGATTTTCATCCCGCTCATCTTTTTTGCAATTTCCTTTAAGCTCGGCTGGGTGAGCGATATCGATCTATCCGACAGGCGACAGCGGCCGGTTTATTTGATAGTTTTTATCGCCGGCCTTCTGATTGCTTCGGCGATTTTATATTTTCTCCACGTGCCGCTTAAATTTTTCGTCTATACTTTTTCCGGACTGGTGATGACGGTGGTTACAACTTTTATTACGCTTTTCTGGAAAATCAGTTTTCACACTGCCGTTGCTACCTCGGTGGTTACGGCAATTGTGATCTTGGGGGGAGCTCGCTATATTCCGCTTTTCCTGCTGATTCCAATTATTGGCTGGGCTCGGGTTACGCTTAAAAAACATACTTTAGGGCAAGTTGTTGGCGGATTTTTGGTTGCTCTGATAGTGACCGAAGCGGTTTTTTACGCTTTTGGATTTAGATTATTTATATGAAATATTAATATGATAGAGTCAATTCTCACTTCAATTAGCCAGTTCGTCATCAACACAATTTCAGCGATGGATTATGGGGGGATAATTCTTTTGATGGGAATAGAATCGGCCAACATTCCTCTGCCATCCGAAGTAATTATGCCATTTTCCGGTTTCTTGGTTTTTACCGGCCAGTTTAATCTATTTTGGGTGGCAATCGCCGGAGGAGTCGGCTGTCTTTGGGGCTCGCTGTTTTCCTATTGGATCGGCGCAAAGGGTGGACGGCCGCTGATTGAACGTTATGGCAAATATATACTCATGAGCAAACACGACCTTGATGTTTCGGACAGATGGTTTGCAAAGTGGGGAATGGGCGCTGTTTTTGTCGGCCGGCTTCTGCCGATAATTAGAACTTTTATTTCTTTTCCGGCCGGCATTGCCAGAGTAAATTTATTTTGGTTTTCGGTTTGGACGTTTATAGGGTCAGTTATTTGGTCGTACTTTTTGGCTTGGATAGGGTTCAAGCTTGGCGCAAATTGGGATTCGCTGAGAGTCTATTTTCACAAATTCGACTATATAATCGGGGCTTTGATCATTTTGGGATTGGTTTGGTACATTTGGCGGCATATTAAGAACTCACAGAAATAATTCAATAATTATTGTCATGCTTCTAGAATTTTCAATCTTAAATCAGCTTCCCGTCGGCTCTTTCGAAGAGGGCGGACTGATAGGGAAGGTTGCAAAAACCATTTTTTCCAAAAGCGAAGGCAGGGTTTTGGGTTTTTTAGTCAAATTACCCGGCGTTTTCTCTGGGCAAAAAATTGCTTCGTTTGAAGATGTAATTTCGATCGATCAAGCCGGAGTGGTGGTAAGATCGAGCGAATCCTTAGTAGATAAAAATGAAATTGTCCGGGTAAATGAAATTTTGAAGTCAAATTTTAGTCTTTTGGGGCTGAAGGCGGTAGCTAAAGATAAAAAAAATCTAGGGCGTGTCAGCGATGCCTTGATCGACACGGATTCGGGCGAGCTAATGCGTTTGTATGTAAAACATTTTTTTAGCTCTTTGGTCTTTGAGCGCTCGCAAATCCAGGAGATTACCTTAAAGAATGTTGTGCTCAAAGCGGAACGCGAGGAAAAAGCAAAAAAACCAATTGAAAATCTCGCACAAGCGGAAGTGGCTTAGTGTTGTCTATTTTTTACTTTCGAGTTCCACCCTCGAAAGTCCCCGCCCTCTCCCAAGCGAGCATGTGGAGTTTTTTTAGTGCATCGGCGATGTCTTTGGATTCGATCAAAACGGCGAATTTTTCCTCAAAAGAGAAAAAGGCGGTTTTGTTTTCGTAAATATAAACTTCAGGCTTGATGTCCATCGCTTCGCGGGGGACTATGCGGATTTCGCGATAGAGCTCCTTGTCTTTTTTCTGATAATCATGAGCGGTCGGATAATCGCCGAGAATCGCCTCAATATAAACTTTGCGAGCGGCTCGGCGGCGGTAATAGTCGTTCAAAAATTCTTGGTCGAATTTTTCCAAAACCTCGGAGGAACCGAAAGATTTGATCGGCTCTTTGGTCAAAAGCGTGTCGTCATAAAGCGCTCGGATCCCTTCCTTGCCTTCAAAAATGCTGATTCGGGGTTTGCCTTGCTTTTTGCTGGCGAGCAAGTTGAGCTGGTCGATTAACTTTTTCGCCTTGATCGACTGTTCTTGAATTGATCTGACTCTTTTATCCAAAATTAAAGGGATTTTTTCCGGCGGTTCGGCCTTGAAAGTCTCGGTTTTCGGTCCAAAAATTCTTTTGACAAAACCGTCGCGAACGAGGTCGGGGAGAATGTCGTAAATAGTCGTCCGGTTTATGCCGGATTTTTTGGCGATAGCAGAAACGGAAGCTTCGTCGAGCTCCAAAAGCGCCAGGTAAACTCTGGCTTCTTTTTCTCTCAGTCCTAATTCGATTAATTTTTCTAACATTGTTCCTAGTGGTTAGCGGTGCCTGTCATCCTGAATTTATTTCAGGATCCAGGTGGCAGATGCTGAATCAAGTTCAGCATGACACTATCATGTGTGGATAATTTTCGACAAATAAATTATAACACCAAGCAAATAATTTGTCAATAAGGAGAGAAACAATTGATTTTCGTCAAATATAAAGTTGCTAATCATTGACAAAAAATTCGATTTTCATTACTATTAATTGTTTACTGCTGGCTTGAGCCAGAGAGGACATTGATAACCTAGAAACGGAATGGGGCTTCGATATGGCCAAGATACTTCTGGATGTTGCGGCTGGGGCTTCGCCCTGGCATGACATGCCGGCGACGGTAATGCTGGCGGAATATCTTCAACAGTTCGGCCACGAAGTGGTGAATTTCACCTATCACACCAGAACCATCGACGCGATTCTGTGCAACCACAACCCGGATTTCAGGCCCGTCCTTAAGTGGGCCGAGGAGACAATTGCCAACGTCGAATCTGATCCGGCTCAATTATACCTGGCTTGGGAAACGATAGAACGGATTTCCAAGCGGGTGCCCTATGCCGGAGAGTTCTATGTCCGCCATAACAACTTCCATTTCACATCGAAGCACGACACAAACACCATTGACGGCCTGATGAAGGCCATTGCCGACCGAGAGAACAATCTTTGGTACTCGCGCGCCAAAGATTTCGAAGCTGGGGCAATCGTTTGCCAGCATCCGGATATCTACGGTCTGTCGGTAACCGACCCACGCCAGCTCGAGAACGGCTGTATCATGGCCGGTCGGGTGAAGGAATTGTCGCCAGATACGATTGTCATTCTCGGCGGCAACTTCTTCGCTCAAGTGCCGGCGGCGCGTGAGCACAAGGACTTTGGCAAGTTTGGCCAGTTCTGTGACGCGGTTTGTTACCGAGAGGGCTTCAAGCCCTTGAAAGAACTGGCCGCAACGCTCGATCCGAGTCAAGCAAGCGGGGTTGTCTGGTTCAAGGACGGCAAGGCGATCATCAACCCACCGACCGACGAGCCGGTTGACTTTGCCACGCTGCCACGGCCGCGGCCGTGGGAGGTCCACACCTGGCTGCCGATCAGAGTCAGAACGCTCTTCACTCAGTCGAACTGCCCGTTCCGGTGCGAGTTCTGTGCAATACCGGCCGGCTCCGACACCTATCACAACAAGCCACGGGCGAGGCCTCCGAAGCAGATAGCGCTCGATATCGTCGCGGCGCAGGCAAAGTATGTTAGCTTCGCCGATGAATGCATGCCGATTGAGCGGCAGTTGGAAATCGGCGCCGAACTCAAGCGTCTCGGCTGGCAAGCGATTTGGCGAGCGTTCATGAACTTCGAGGAGGGCCTACTCTACTCGAGCGTTTGCCGGGACCTCTACGATGCCGGCCTGCGGATTTGCGAAACAGGTTTTGAGAGTTTGTCGCCCAAGACCCTTACGCAGGCACGCAAGCGGTTCAATCGACCGGAGGACTATGCCACGATCTTGCGCAACTTGCACGGCGCCGGCATCAATAGTCACGTTTTTCTGATGACCGGCTACCCGGGCGAGCACATCCTCGATACTCTGTGCTGGCTGCCGTTTATCGCCGATAATCCTCCAACAACGGCGGTTGGTGGCCGCTTCCAGATTCCGCAAATGTCGCTAATCGGTCAAAGTGGTGGCAAGGGTTACGAGAAGTATATCCGCATCCACCTGCCGACCGATAAGCCCCTCCGGCCGAACCTCGACTTTGAGTATCTAGACTATGAGGACGAGGACGGTAAGCTGGTCCGGATGAACCACAAGATCGTCCGCGCCGTTCGAACGATCTTGGAGGAGTGCTTCCGCCGTGTGCCGTGCTATCCGGCGACCAGCTCTTGCATCAAGTGGGAGCACCGCCTGCTCTACCGACCGGAGGAGCTCGAAGAAATCGCCCGCCAGCTTCCTCCGCCGGAGGTTGACTCGCACCTTGCTCCGGCTCTGAAGCTTATAGGCAACTATCTCGGGGCGGAATTCGAGCTCTACGAAGACCTGCTCGAATTCATGCGCCGATATGTTGCGGTGGCCTAACTCGCAAAAGACCTACCCCAAGGCCCGACGGCTCAAACCGCCGGGCTTTTCTTTTCACGTTTTATAAATCGTCGCTTCAGCGACACCACTCCCAAAAGATGATTTTTCGCTTCTTGCGTGAGTAGTGCCGCACACTTGTCGGCTCGAGTGCTCCCGGGAAAGAAAAATCATGCTTTTGAGCGGGTTAGGGTCAGGAAGCGGTTGAAAACTAGGGAGCTTGCTCGCAACAAGCCCCTGGGTTTCAACAAATGACGCGAGCTTTAGCTCGCAAACTAGATTCCGGGTCTGCGCCCGGAATGACAATGTAATTATGGAATGCCATGAATCGCGAGCTACTGCTCGCAAAAATCTTTCCTTCCTACCCCTTGCATATAAAATCTGCTAACCTTAAATTATGCAAACTGCTTTGATCTGGGCCTCGAATGTGTTTGTTCTTGCGTCGTATCTGACTTACATCTGGGCGACGGTTAAGGGCAGAGCCAAACCGCACCGCACTACCAGGTTTGTTCTGCTGATAATTATTGCTATTGGATTTTTGTCGCTTTACGCTCAAGGCGATCGGGTAGTGGTTTGGTTTTTGGGAATTTGCTTACTCGGCTCTATTACTGAGTTTATCTTGAGTTTGAAATATGGAATGGGCGGGTGGGCGCCGGCGGATATTGTCTGTTTGATTATTGCCTCAATCGGGATAGTGCTGTGGAGAATAACTTCCAATCCAGCCTTAGCACTTTATGCCACGGTCGCGGCCGATTTTGCCGGAATGGTGCCATCGCTTATAAAAACCTACCACTTTCCCCAATCTGAGTACTGGCTCTCTTATCTTTTTGACATTATTGCGATCGCTTTTACAATTTTGGCAATCCAACACGGTAGCTTTAACGAATATCTATATCCGGTTTATTTGATAATTGTGAACTTGGCGATGCAGGGCCTGATGTTCCGCCGCCGTTTGGCTAAGATTTAGTAATTAATATTCCTAATTCCAACTTCAGTCAGTGAAGTTGTTGGGTCAAGCGAAAGTATAAATTCGATTGTTTTGGCTAGTTCGTCCGGATCGAGGGCTTTTTCGTAGTCGTCGCGCTTGATGCCGGCATTTTTGAAGAGATTGGTCTTCATCAAACTCGGGTAAAAACCCATAACTCTGATGTTCGTGCCTTTCAATTCTTCCTGCATGCACTTAGTAAAGCCGGTCATCGCCCATTTTGAAGCATTATAGACAGATCGCTCAGGCTTGGCCATAACGCCGGCACCCGAGATAATATTCATGATCGTACCTTCGTTTTTCCGCTTCATATTTACCAGAGCATATTTGGTCATGTAGATTGTGCCGAGGCAATTTACCTCGAAAACTTCTCTTGCGCGGGTGTCATCGGAGTCTTCCAAGAGTCCTTGGATCCAAATTCCGGCATTGTTTATAAGAAGATCGATCTGTCCGAATTCGCTCTCGATTTCCTCGAGCGTTTTTTTAACCTGGTCGACTTTCGTGATATCGCAAATTTTTGCTGTGCATCCGAGTTCTTTCGCCGCCGCCTCCATAACCTCCGGTTTGATTCCGACGATAATAACCTTGTTTCCACCTGTTAGACGTTTGGCGATAGCTTTTCCTAGTCCCTCGCCCCCGCCGGTAATTACAACTACTTTTGACATATTTTCTCCTTTGAAGCCATTGTATTACTTTAAACGTTTTTCTTCAAATCATATTAAATATTTATAATCTAGGATGGATTTTAAAAAGAGAAAAAGCCCGGCGCATCCGCGTAAACGGAGGCCGGGCCAGAAAGAGTCGTGCAGGGAACGGGGTGCGACTACCCGTGGGGATAGGTATTGATGGCGCGGCGCTTGGCTTCCGCCAAGAGACCAGCCTCGTCGTCGAGCACCAGAAATGGGTCTTCAACGGGAGGGAGTCTCCGCGGATCGCCGCCGAAGGCGGCGATGCGAAGCAATGCGGCGATCTGGCAGGCGTGCTCGATGGGGAGCGCCCTCCTTTGGAGCTCTTTCGCCTGAACCCCCGTCAAAATGTCGGCTGGGACAAGTGGAACTTGCAGGCAGTAGATCAGTGCTCCCTCGTCGTAGTTAGAAGCGACGAACTGGGCGACTACCACGCTGTGCTGGATCGTCCTTTTGCTTATCATTTTGAACCACAGCACGGCCGCGTGAGGGGCTATCCCGAACATTCCCTTGCCCCCGAAGTGCCTTGGCGATGCTGGGTGTTGGTTGATCCCCGGCCACCGTGCGATCACTTCCTCGGGGGTTTTGGGTAGCCAACCGTACTGGCCATACCAGTCGACCCCGACTTCTTCGAGAATCGCTACCAGTGCTTCGCCGAACTCCTTTCGGTCTGGAAAGTCACGTGGATCGCAGACCGCGATCCTGCTTGTGAAGCCGGCGCTTTTGAACTTTTCGATCACGCCGGCGCTTTCTTTGCTCGCGACCAGGCAGACAATCTTCACCAGACCGTAGAGCACCCCTCCCCTCTGGCAAGCCAGCAAGATTGCGAGGGCGGTGGTTCCACTGCCCGAGGCGAGAATTGCTAATCTCAGTGGCCTTCTCACCAACCTCGCCAACGCAAGCACCGCTAGTCGCAGTAGCTTTATCATCGATTATCACTCCCGGAAGTTGCAGGATGGTCCGCATAAGGTCTTTGTACCGAAAATGTCTGGCTTTCGCAATAGTTTCAATTTATCAGCAAACCTGTTAAGTTCATAAAGTTCATCCTCCTTCGCCAAGGCTACGGAGGACAGGTAAAGTTTGTAAAGTCACAAATTTCCTGGGTAATATTGTTTACAATTTGTTTACAATTGAACAATGAAATATCCCAAAATCAAAATCGTGCCGGTTAATATGAATGAATCGGTTGAGTTTATGGTGAAAAGAGTAGGATAATGAGGTTGAAGATCTGATCCTCGTCATGTTTTGCTTCGACGCGCCGAAGCTATTAAAAGAGAGAACTATTGTAGAGAGAGACCGATTCGGATGAATAGTACATTCAGAAGCTAAAGAAAATGAAAATTCAAAAAGAAAACGATCGTATATTTATGAGTAAACCGCCATAAGACTTAGAAAACTATGATGTCCATCTGCACTTAGCTTCAACATCTAAATATACCTAGCTCTCTTGCATATACTCGGTAACGGTAGATATGATCTCTTTAACAATAGGGCTACAGTTTTTGAATGTGATTAAATCAAGCGCCTTGTCGTCATATTGTCTAATAGCATCGCTGATAAGGGCATGTATAAATGATTGGGTGGCTCCGGTAACTTCGGAAAAATCGAGAGTCAATTCTCGGCCCTTAGCTAAAAGCGGTAGGATTTTTTTTGTTCTGATTTCGCGGGCGACATCTTTGTTCTCTGCGAAAGTGCCTACGAATTGTTTAATTTTAATATTTGGCATCAAATCACCTCAGCTTAAATAAATTTCGGTTTTTTGTAACGCTCTTTCCGTCGTTCTTTAATGGCATTAATATATGTTTCACGGATGGCGGCCAGTAATGCGGCAAATTCACTTATTTTATCAAGGGAGATGTCGATACCGACCAGTGTACCTGAAAAATTTGGAGCAGTATTGCTCTCGGTATGCCGATCTCGTTTGGGATCAGCGTGTAGCTTGGGGAATCTTTTCAATCTCTTGTCTCTTTTTGTCAATTTATAAAAACCTGTACCGCTGTAAATAGTTAGATAATCTCGTGCAACCACGGCCATGGATTTTATAAAAAACAGCCCTGCGCCAGCATTTTCCTCAGTACCACCTTCGCGTTTTGTAGTACCGGTAATGCCCGGAGTAAGAGCGAGGTGGAGGGCATCCAGGTCGTCTTTTGCTGGCCAAGATTGCCTGATGCTTTTTGTGATGCCAATTCCAGTATCACATATTCCGATTCGGACAATGTTCGCCTTGGCATAGTACTGTGCTGCGACGAAAGCACCATCCTTAGCCTTCGAGTGTTCCAACACATTACGGATTAACTCTCCGACAGTATATTTGATTGCATCGGCCTGTTCCGGCTTTAAATGCAATAAAGGAATCATCTCGGATATGAAATTTGTTTGTTCATCCTGCGATCTAATTTGGGTTAGCGGGACGAACCTCCCCGCAGGTTCGTGTTCGATAATTGTAAAAGGGGATTTTTGTCCGATAGCTTTGAATAATCCCATCCTGTCAAGATAGTGTCCCGATCTGGCAGTGATTTCATCAATTGAAATTTTACTAGGATTGACGGTCTTACTTAGAGCGGCAATTAATGTTAAAACAACAGGGTGAACATTGACCCATCTTTTATGTGTTGTGATTTCCAATTGGTCGGGCTGACATGGATCAAATGTAGACAAAAAAGATTGGAAATTTCCTAAATAGTCAGCATTAGAAAGAAAAATTTTCATATTTGTATTTTACCAGTATAGCGTGATTTGTCAAATACACGCTATACCGATAAAGAAGGGTCTTCCCAAATCTTCTCTAACCTGTTAGAATAAACTTATGGAAATCGGAATTGTGGGGTTACCTAACGTTGGAAAATCGACGCTGTTTAATGCCATGCTCAAGAGTGAGCTAGCGGAGGCGGCGAATTTTGCGTTTACGACAATTGACCCGAATGTGGGGATTGTCGAAGTTCCCGATGAGCGGCTCGAAAAATTAGCCGAAGTTGAAAAATCAGACCGCGTTGTGCCGGCAACGGTTAAATTTATCGACATCGCCGGAATAATTGCCGGAGCGCACAAAGGAGAGGGGCTTGGCAATAAATTTTTGGCTCATATTCGCGAAGTTGATGCGATCGCGATGGTGGTAAGAACTTTTGAAAATAAAGACGTGATGCACGTATCCGGCGATATAAACCCCAAAAGCGATATCGAAACGATAATGACCGAGCTGGTTTTGGCTGATATGGAAACCTTGTCAAAGAGAATGCCTGCGGTTGAGAAGGAGGCTCGCGCCGGGGATAAGATAGCAGCAAAAAAACTTGAAGCCTACACAAAAGTGCAAAAAGTGTTTGAGGCGGGCAAGCCGGCGATCGAAGCAGGGCTGAGCGATGAAGAAAAAGACTTGCTCAAAGAAGCCAATTTTCTGACTTTAAAGCCCTTTTTATATATATTTAATGTTTCGGAGGGCAAGGTCGGGGAAGATCCGGCGGATTTGGTAGAAGAATACGAACTTCAAGACATTATTAAAGAGGATCAGGCGACGGTAATTTCGGCCAAAATCGAATCAGAACTTAATTCACTCTCTGACGCCGATCGCGAAGAATATTTAAAAGATTTGGGCTTAGAAGAGCCGGGGCTTAACCGGTTGATTGTCAGTGCTTATAAAACTTTAGGGTTAGTTTCATTTTTCACTGCCGGGCCGATGGAGGCGCGGGCTTGGACTATAACATGCGGGATGAAGGCGCCGCAAGCGGCGGGGAAAATTCACAATGATTTCGAGAAAAAATTTATCAAAATGGAAGTCGTTGACTACGACGATTTTGTCTCGCTGGGTGGTTGGCGGGGAACTAAGGAAGTAGGCAAAATCCGCCTCGAGGGCAAGGAGTATGTGGTAAAAGAAGCGGATGTGGTGTTTGTGCACCATGGATGATTGTAGATACCAGATGCCAGAAGCCAGGAGCCAGAGGCCAGACACCAGATACCAGATGCCAGAAGCCAGAAATACGATTTCTGATTCTGGATTCTGAACCTCTGGTCCCTTGAATCTTAATTGTGATATAATTGTTTTAGATTAATACAAGGAGGCGATCTGGCTGGCATTGCTGGGCCTGGACAAACCGGAGAAGGTGTACAAGTCCCGATCGGAACTGGAGATCAGGGGCCTCTTGATAGTGAACTAAACAAAACGGCTGAAGCGCCCGGTGTTGCCGAAGCGCCTGAGACCAAACCGCCTGCAACTACTGGAATACCTGAAACCGAAGCGCCGCCCGCATCCGGACAAGATGGTACGGCGACGATAGACGCTCAACGGGCACTAATCGATGCGGCGGCTCCCGGTCAGACGGCAAGGGTTGATGGTGTTTCCTCTCCTGCGGAAACTGGGGTGGTACCGCCAGATGCGATTACACAATCTT
>Ga0172381_10000931_pt1 | contig 36362 bp, 49 predicted proteins | sample Leawel6488metaG_FD_119754 | JGI IMG/M metagenome (GOLD analysis project Ga0172381, IMG submission 119754) | Leachate microbial communities from a municipal landfill in Southern Ontario, Canada - Leachate well 64-88 metaG | ecosystem: Engineered > Solid waste > Landfill > Unclassified | place... | reverse complement strand
TGTCACCTTCATATATTTCTATACCATTTTTGTCACATAATCCGGTGAACTGTCCTATTGTATCAGATATAACATCTTCTGCTACATACATACCATTAACATCTTCAAAGATAATCTGCGGACAGTCTTCTACATTTACAAAATATCCGTGAACACAATTACCATCACTTATTCTTTTACCTCTGAACTTAATTTCTATCATATTCTACTCCTTGTTTGTTTTAACAATACTATCAGCGTTTATTTCAAACCACAGTATTACATTACGTCCTGTATGTCTGCACCATTCATTAGCCGCTTTAAGAGTATTGAAACCCCTTACAGGTGCCATTATCCTTCCTGACGCTGTGTACCTTTCAATCTTTTTGTTCGTAGTACAGTGATACAAAATCATTTTATTTCTCCTGCAAAAATATTTATATTATATGTCATTTCCAGTAGCATACTTAACAATAAAACCCCTAAAATAATATCTTAATGGTCTACCAGCATATTCAGACATACGCAAAAAATCTGCTTTTATATTTGATACACTATCTTCAGTAGTCTCTTTATATTCATTATATGCCTCATTGGGAAAAGAGTCATGTAATGCCTGTTCAAACTTCTTACGGGCATCCTTACATTGTTTCACAGTCAAATCATCTTTCATTATGCACCTCCTTAGTATGAGCCAGATTGAAATCTGTACTAAACTCATCATAAATAACATATGCATCTGTAATTTCATATCTACCCCCTGTATGATGGCAGTATAAACGCTGTTTATCTATTTGTCAACACCATAATAGGATATTAAGATTTATCGGATTGAATAGGTTGTTCGGTGTTTTTGGCACCTTCAAAGAATCCATACGCGTCCTCTGTTCCAACGTCATGTATCAGTCCACTCAATTCGAGTTCAGGCTCATATTTTGCAAGAAGATGTGCTAATATTTTAACTTTTTCACGCAATGAAAAAATTTCTTGTAACAATAATTCATCCATATTCACTCCTTATTGAATATATTCAGGCTATATGGTTTGTTTATGTTTTTAATACACATAATAAGAGCATTTACAGTATAAAATATCGGAATATGATGTTCTTCTGCAAATGCCACTTCTTTATCCGCCCCATTAGATTCCCCCGGTAAACGCAAAAGAAAATCACATCTACCAAGATATGTAAAATCTATATCAAGCCATTTTTCATAAGAAAATTCATGTTGCATATTTATAAACACGGAATTAAGCAGAGGACATAAGGGGACTATTCCCTCATTCTGTAACAATTCAATAGCTGTTGTTATCTGTCTCTGTACATTCACAAAATTATCACCCTTTGTATATGGTGATGCAACATAAACCACGTAGTTCATTTATTATTTTTCTCCTGTTTATTTACCTGATAGTCATTAAAAGCATCAACAATATTCATATAATCTGATATTGTAAATTTATTGTTGTGATATCCAGCAGCAGATATATAACCATTTATAAGGTCAGTTATTATCTTCATATTCACAAAAGAAACAGTCTGTTCTTTTTGATACTTTATTCCGGAATATACTCCTAATAACCATACTAATTCCATATAATTCATTCATTTCTCCTAACGTGCATTTATAATTCTGCGTGCATATGCCTTAGTCTGCTCACTGGCATCATAAATACTTCCATGATTATAATAAATAAGAGCTTTATACCATGAACCATACCATTTATGCAACCAATTAAGATATTTCATGGCTACAACAGCATTGTGTTCCGGATTATTAACATCAAAATAATGTTTATCATATTTCCAGAATTTAGTCAACAGATAATCAATATTATCCGGACACATATATAATTGAAACAATCCTGCAGAAATATATCCTGCAGATGTAACAGGACTTACTGCATCCACATACCCTACAGATTCTTCTTTCATTAATTGTCTTGCTACAGACAAGGGCACATCATTTTCTTTTGCTATATTCATAACCATGGAATACTGCTGCGGGGTAATCTTAGTTTTTGCACACAATAAACAAGGTATAAGCAATATATATGCAATCAACAATAATTTTTTCACTTGCTTTTTCCTTTTTTTGAATGCATAAAAGCACATATTTCTCTTTCGGTATATCCCCATAAAGCAAAAACAAAATCCCTGATATCCCATGTCTCATAACATTTTTTATACATGCTTCCGTTACTCAAGTTATTGTTTTTTCTTACCGCTTTATTTGCCTGACGTTTAACCCATTTATTAGCATGATCACCAAATACTGGACTTTTTTTGTAGCTTCTGCTCATCTCATAACCTCCAATCCTCCGACGCAGGAACAATATTCGATTTTTCCATCTATTCTTTCTATTTTATAATATACATCCTCATCATCATAGAATAAACCATGGAATATTCCGGATATTGAACCGCAGTCATAAGACACAAAAGAATCAATATATTTCATATTATCCCATATTTCATCTTCCAGAATATGATTATTTCCCATGTAATCTTTCCATATTCCGTCTTTTACTTTTTTCATTTTGTCCAGCCTCCTTGACAAACAGCAATATAACATATATTCTATTTTTTGTCAAGTATATCAGGACTAAAAACAGGCAGTAAATGAAATTTCAAACAAATGAAGAACTTGGATTATTTATCAATCACTGGGGATGCTTTTTCTGCTCTATACTGGAGAAGGTGGAAAAATCTACCGGATGGACACGGCATTTTACAAACGAAAATATTGTAGGTATTTATGTGTATTGCATGAAACAGACATCCCTATACAAAGAAAACAATACAATAAAACCATGGATAAGTGCAGAAAAATGGGAAAACGGAAAACCATCTGATGGTTGTTTTGTTTGGGACACAATGAGTGTATATAATTATGCTGCAGAACAACTTGAAACAGTATGGCGGTGTACCGGATACCGGAAAGTTGATAAACTGTATATTCCGTGCGCAAGTGAGGAAGAAATTCTCGAACTTGGGCGCAATGGATATAAAGGCAGTCATTTTGTTGCAGGAACAAACAAAATATGTCATCCATGGCAGAATGAAATTGAATTCGATCCGATTGAAGATGGTTCACAATGTGCAAAAACCGGATTTATCAAATCAAAAAGAATATTAACTGTGGAGGTAGCATAATGGATTTAAATAATATAAAAGGCAAAGATGTAAGTCTTGTTGGTCAGATTATTGCAGCAGCGTGGGTTGCTGCATGGTGTGCAGCAAAATTTATTTCCGGTGGACTGGGGAATATTCAGATTACGGATATTATATTATCAGGATGTGGAGAGGCGGCATGTTTTACGCCTGTCTATTTTTCTATTATAATGGACAAAATTAAAGATATCCGGTTTGGAACAGGAAATACAGATGAGGTAAAAAAATGATTTATGCATTGATAATCTCAATTGCCCTTAACATTATTGAAGGCATATTTTTATTTGTTCTTCTTAAACAATATAAAGCGATCAAAAAAAAGAATACAGTCCTTGCAGGAAACATTATTGAACTTAAAAAATATTACGATGAATACACAAATAATATTTTACAGCACATTAAAGATGAAAATGGAAGACAGGAGGTAACGGATAATGAAGCAAAACAGCATATTCTTGACATTATCAATGATAATAATGCTGCTGCTGCAAAGCTGCGCAACAACAAATAAAACTGCTCCGGTAACTATAGAAGATAAATCTGCTGCTGAAGCTGTCCAGACAATCAAACAGGCAAAAAAAATTATTGCCGATCTGCCTACTGCACCCAAACCGAGGGAAAAGAAAAATCTGAATGATTTATCATGGCAGGATTTGGACGAGTATATAACATATCAGAATAATTATATAACCGATCTGAATAATTATGTGCTACATTGTCAGGCAATAATTGATATATTAAACAAAAATATGTCGGAATAATCCGATATAAATATTATTTATCCGCTGGATGCGGAAGGGGATTTATATATGAAAAAAGCAACGTACAATCTTATTGCAACAATGACTGGAGCTATTGAGGCTGCGGCAATCGGTGTCATTACCTATCTTGCAGCAACAGGTGTAATGAAATCTGCAACTATGGTTGCCGCTATTACAGGCAGTATCAGCATCATTGGTTCTGCTATTATCGGTGTCTGTGCAAAATTTGTCACAGACGATACCACCACAGCAGCGTAACTAAACAAGCCGGGGACAATACCCCGGCTGTTTTTATTTTAAAATAAATATTATCTAAAACAAACAATAAAAATCAGATAATCCTATAATTTATTATTTTTTTATTCTCTACAACAAACATACCGTTATCAGAATATACTTCTGCAAAACCAAGATTCCATTTATTTACCGGAGCATAATCAGGTTTCAGACCACAAAGACATCCTATGGAATAACAGGTTTGTATTTTCCCATTAATATCTTTTTCTGAATACTCAGATGTTTGATGATAGTGCCCACAGACAGCAGATACTTTAGTTTTCATATATAAATTACGAGCAGAATTAATAGGAGTCGAAACTCCTTTTCCTATTTCATGACCATGAAGCAGAAACAGATCATTCACTTTTATTATCTGTTTAGAGGAAATTAAAATAATATTCTGTTTTTTAAAATCCAGCAAAGATTCAAGAGATACTGCAGACAACCCGAATAGTTCCGGCGCTTTTGTTTTTATATAATTCTCAAGTCTGTCTTCATGATTGCCTATTTTATATACTATTTTTGTTTTTGAAAACCGTTTTCTTATTTGTTCAAGAAATTTCTGCATAAGTATTATTTCATCGGGAAGTCTTACTGCCCTGGGATCTTTAACAAAAGAAGAACATTGATACATATCCATCCAGTCACCAAGAAGAACAATGGTCTTAGCATGAATAGAAAAAGCCTCATCAAAAAATAATTCTACCGCCTCTTTATCATGATAGGGAAAATGAGCATCCCCGCCGATAATCACCGGATAATCTGAAGGACACAAAGTATATACAATGTTTTCTGTATAAACAGAATCCGGTATATCTATTTTTGGAATATATGACGATGTACATAAATTTTTTCGTCCAAATTTACCCAGTGTGCCACGATAATATCTTAGCATATGTCTTGTTTTTTCCACATCAGAAAAAATGACTGGCTCATTATGAACCAGTAATCGGGCTATTTCAGTACTGTTTGCTTGAGCATACTTTCTAAGATAGTCCTTAATTATTATAGCAGCAGATTCATTTTTTGAAGCCAAAAAATACTCCTTAAATATATAAGCAGGAAATAAACCACATAAATTCAAGTCTATTCCTTGAAGCCAACTATTTATAGGACAGTTCCTGTGGCTTACGTTCCACTCTGTTTGTTTCAACAGTCTTTACGATCTGTGCGTCCACAGCCAACATGTGCAAGGATAGGATATAACTATCAACATTCAGTATATCAGACTGATGCTCTAACCATCTGAGCTAAGTTCACAAAATTAAGTCCGGCAACTTCTTGTTCTGCAATTGCTGCCCGTGGATGTTCCTTCCATTGTTTTTTGTACTTACCGGAAAGTACAGGAGTCGAACCTGTTCAGCCGTATCAGGTACTGGCAGTTTAGTAGACTGCTGGACACCGTTGTCCATACTTTCCAAAATCATATGTACCAATGGACTCGAACCATCTGTGTTGCAGACAATGGTTTTACAAACTGCTACGATGCCATCTCCGGTCATGTACCTTAATCACGGAAGATACAGGAATCGAACCTGTTTGGCCATATTATGTACCGACCGTTTTCAAGACGGTTGATCGCCATCAATCATATCTTCCAAATATTGCAGGAATGGGACTCGAACCCATAACCCCGTGTATATGAAGCACGTAAGCTACCATTGCTCTATCCTGCTGTAAAAAATATATCATATATTTTAATTTTTGTCAAGGGGGTATTCCCCTCTAATTGTTGATATAACAGAACATATAAAGTGTGGCAATAGGGCTAAAATAGCCCTGTAATCAACAAAAACACATTCAGACGATAATTTACCCAAATATAGTAAAACAACATGCTACAGATATCAAATTTTGTCTGTAAACACCTGTTTATATGGTTACATATTATTGCAAATATTCTTTTTTATTTTACAGAGATAATAATTATTCTTTATTTTTAACAGGATATGTTTTCCTGTAAAAAAAGTAAATTTTTGAATATTTTATATGTAGAAATAATATATGAGCGCAGCGAATATATTATGATACATATACAGTATATGAATGTAATGAATATACTGTTAATAATATATTGTAAGTAATATGTCTAAACGGGGTGTAGTACCCCCAGTTTACAATATGTAGTACCCCCCATTTATTAACAATATACAACATCTTGGTATTCTCTGATTGTGTGTACTTTACAATATTGCCTATTGACAAAATGTTGTTTGTGTGCTATTTTGTATTAAATATAAGGAGATGTATTTTATGCTTACTTCATATGAAATCAGTGTTTTTGTTGATCAGTTTGAAGATGAAATATATAGACGTACAGATATAAATTCTTTTGAAGAATTTATGATTGCTTTTGTTAAAGAGTTGTATAGCAGATATCCAATATCTATCATTGATGTGCAGACACAAACAGTTTTAAGACAATTTAAGGATAAATAAATTATTGTGATGTGTTTTATGTAGTAAAACATTGTCATATAATTATAATATTTTGTTATATTACATTTTTGTACTTGACAAATACTGGAATATATATTATATTTATTATTAATAATAAAATTGTAAAAATGTATACGATAATAAGAATATTATCTGTTCAGGAGGTGTTGTGTGAAATTGGAATTTGCTGAGACATTGAAAAATACAATATACGTTTCTGTCAGCAAAATCATATGTAAAGCATATAAAGAATTTTTTGGGGAAGAAAAAACATTTACACCAACACAGTATATTGTTTTTTCTATTATTTCTCCTTTTTTGCTGGCAAATATGATTCCTGGTAAGGATCTGCCTTATGTTAAAAATGTAAAGGGTGTGTGGTATATTGGAATAACTAACAAATGGATTTTGTCCCGGACAGTATTTGCCGGGATTTCTTCTATGCCTGCTGTTATTCATGCTCTTTCTGATTTACAGAAAATGGGATTGTTCGATGTTTATTATGAAAGTTCCGGGAACTGTTTTAATTATAAATATTATCATCTTACTGATTTAGGGCGTGGTCTTATTCAGCCGCCAAATACAGATGTTCCTAGTAGCATTGCTGCAAAAGAGGATGACAGTTCTGTTGATAAATGGATACCTTCAGATGATTTAAAATCTTTTGTGAAGGAAATGTATAATGTGTGTGGTGATGGTTATAAATACAGTCTTGTTAAGACTGACGGATCTCCGGTTAAATATATGCAGAATCTGGATAAATATCTACAGCAGATAAAGGTGGGTACTTTTGCTGCTGATAACAAGCAGGAATATCCTGAATTACCTAAAATGGGTATAAAAGAACTTGCAAATATAGCAGGACATGTTACTATTTATAGTAAGGGTACAGCCAATCTGGCTGATATATTTATAAAATATAATAGAAATAAATGTACAAGTCCTATTCTGGCATATTATAATGCTCTTCATCCTGAAGCTATAAAATATAATGATGCTCATATAAATGAAGCATTGAAGCGTAATCCGGATTTTATCCGGCAGGTAAAAGAGATATCTGATACCGATATACATGAAGATAATAAAAGTATACTTGAAATGCTTTATAAAGTTACTGATTATTTTTATGATGATTCTGTACAAAAAAGTATAGAGCAGTTTAATAAACAGAATCACACGGAATTGAATTATGGAATGAAAGTAGTTTTCTTCAAATGGTATCTGATGGCTTACCGGGAATATCGTGATTTCTATAAGAAGTGGGGAAAAGAGCCTAAATACCATACTATTGACGAGTGGATAGCTTGTACTAATATTCGTGATAATTGGAAAGGTTCTGTATGGTGGTACTTTATAAAATATGTATATGAGATACATCATGTGTGGCTTGTAGACAGGCAGTCAATGGCGGATGATATCAAAAAGGTTGTAGAAGAGCAGAGACAGAGAAAATTGGGGGGAGACTAATATGGTGAAAGAAATAACTGATGTGGAATTTGCTGATATTGTATTGCAAAACAAATCAGTAGTGTTTATTGATTTTTATGCTCCGTGGTGTACTACATGCAGGGTATTACATCCAGCTTTTGCTGAAATAAGCGATATGTATTCTGATGTACTTTTTGTAAGAATTGATGTAGGAAAGTATTCTGATATAGCAGATAAATACAATATTATGCATCTTCCTACATTTATGTGTTTTTTGAATGGAAAAGAAATAGGAAGAACCGCAGCAGCAAACAATGAAATGTCTTTGTGTCAGTTTATTACTTCTAAATTGGAGAATTAAATGCAGAAAAAAAGATTAGGACGTCCTTCCAGCGGTATTCCTAGAAAGCAGTTGTCTTTGATGTTTACTGCTCCGGAGTATTGGGAAATATATGATCGTGCCCGTAAATCGGGTAAATCAATATCCCATTATGTAGCGGGTACTTTACTTGCTGATTGGAGATTTAAACGTGATCAGCCTTCTTTGATGCCTCAGAAACGTTCCGGAATAGTCAGTGAGCTTGAGAAGGCTATTATGACTAATAGTATTTCCAATGTGCAGATGGTTCTTGCTGAATATAAAAGTACTTCAGATATTATTTTTTCTTCAGGAAGAGTGAAGTGTGTCTATGAGGATAAAGATGTCATTAAATAGAGCCTGTACGCATATAAATTTTAATGGCGGATTGTATCTTGTGCTGGCTATTCTTGCCCAGGCAGAGAAAGATAAACATGACGGGCGGTTATCTGCTGATGACAGACGGGATGCTGATTTGTTTCTTTGTTCCGGAGGGACTATGGGAGTGTACGATTTATGTGTAGAGTATAAAAAAATATATGCTGTTGTTACGGAAAAATCTATTCAGAGTCTTGACAAGTTTTGTTTTTTATGATACACTGTTTATGTGAACGGGAAGGAAGGTATTGTAAAGATGAGTAATATGAGATGTCGATTGAAAAAGCAGTATTCTGTTTCGGATATAGCCGATATTGTCGGGATTGACAGGATATCTTCGTATAAAACAGAGGATATTGCTGATTTAGTATCCTATGTGCTTCCTGCTTATAGCCCAAAAGAAATAGGTACGATTTTGAAAATTACATTTAAGATGATAAAATTGCTTTTAATGAAGTATCATAAAGAGGTGTATATATCTTCTTTATGTGTGTTTAAAACAAATAAATATTATGAAAACAGCAAAAGATGGACATATGACTTGATTCCTATGCTTACTCCGGCAGATATACATGGAAAAGGGTATGATTTATATCCTGAAGATATAAATGATGGTTTGTGATATTATGAATCCTTTGAAATCGAAAAAACTGCTTTTACAGCATTTAGATAATGTTTTTTCTTTATATATAAAAAAAAGGGACAATTATGCCTGTGTTATTTCCGGGGATAAACGGAATATAGAATTGTACACTTTTATAAAAAGCGATAATTTTTATATTAAATATAATACATGCAATTCTTTTATGCTGTCTAAAAAATTATCTGCTGAATTTATAAAAAATCCGGTTCCTGTTTTACAGTATGTATGCAGATTATATGGCATGGATTATTTTGTGACATTAAGCAAGACCCGTAATCGGATACCTACAGATTGTCAGATAATAACTCGAATAAATGAAATAGTTAAGTTAACGGATCCTATAAGGGACAGGAGACGATGGGATGACTGATGAATCTGCTTTTGTAAACTCACAGATACAGGAAATACTGCCCTCATATAATGAGGTAGATTATCCTGCATTGTCTCCGGAAGAAATTTTATTTGTATATACTTATCTGGCCTATGGTAATAATGCTGGAAGAGCTTATATGGAAGTTTATGGGGCTGATAATAATACTCAGGCTAGGACTAAAGCTTTTCATTTGCTAAAGAAGAAGTCTATTATTGATGCCATTAATCGGATGCAGGAAGCTATATTTCAGTATGCACTGCATTCATTACCTAATGCTCTGCTTGTAGATATACAGACTGTTCGCAATATATCCTTGTCTGATATTTATAATTCTGACGGTACAGCTAAATCCCTTAATGATATACCTAAAGATATACAAAAATATCTTAAATTAAGGCATATTATTAATAATAAAACAGGAGAAATTATTACTGAATATGATGTTATAGGTAAAGATGATGCAATTTCTAAAATAATAGAGCTTCTTAAAATGAGGACACTTAGTGCTACTACGGAAACAATTACTGATGAGTCTGCAGCAATAAAAGAGGCAAGGGAAATTAGAAATAAAACATTGGGTACTTTTAAGGAGGAGCCTATTGAAAAATAGTCAGTTATTTGTGCTTATGCAGTGGATGCTTATGTGCGTTTTTATATTTTATAAGTTGTGTGCTGCAGGTTCTATATCATGGGGAATAGTTTTTTCTCCATTTTGGATTCCATGGATTATATGTTTTATTATTGCTGTTATTTTACTTTTATGGAGAAATAAAAATGATAAACCCCGGAAATAATGTGTATTTTTTTTATTCCACAGGAAACACTATTGTGGAACATGTTGGTATTGTATATTGTGTTATACCTGCAGGGTGTAATATAAATAATTCATGGTTCGGTCATATAGTGTCGGATTCCACAGCAATAAGAAGCAGTGATGTGTATGTAGTAAATGTAAAAGGGGTGTTGTTTCTTACTGCTTCTGCTGTTTCTGTTCCTGCTGATAAAAAATATCTGGAAAATGAAGTTGTTCCTTTTAAGAAGCATCATTTTTTTGATATACGTGATCGTATGATTGTTTGTGCTCTTGCACATGATCTTGGTGATTCCATACAGGTTATAGGTAATTCTTTGTACATCCCTTCTTGGAAAAAAAGATTTGTTTTTTCTGTTAAGAATGCCAAAGAATATATTTGTAGAATAGAGACAGTTGTTTCTGATGAAAATGGAAGACTTATTGTTTAATAAAACAATTAAATATGAGTGATTATCAATTTGATTTCATAAAGTATGCCGATGATTACGGTATTCCATATAGGCAGCATAATGGAAATCTTTCTAAGGGATGGATGGCGGCGGTAGACTGTCCGTTTTGTGCAGAAAATGGTTCAGGATTCGGTAAATATCATTTAGGCATACCTGAAGATGGTAATTATGGTAATTGCTGGGCATGTGGTGGGCATTCTTTAAAAAGTATAACTGGAAAGTTTACACCGGATATCCCTTTCGGGCAGCTTCTTAAACAATATGCCGGATATGTGGATATCCATGACAGGCTTGTTGTTGAACATGCCAAGCATGTAGATTTCTGTTTTTCTGATCTTGGAGATGTTGCCAAGAAGTACTTATATAAAAGAGGTTTTGATCCTGCTTTTCTTGTACAGAAGTATGGTATGTGTGACGGGGGGTTTACTGGTACTTTTCAATACAGAATTATAATACCTATTATTCATAATGGGGTATTAGTAGCTTATCAGGGACGAAGTTATCATAAGCTGATTGCTCCCAAGTATAGATTTTTGTCTGAGGAAAATTGTATAGAGAATCCTAAGCATATTCTGTATAATCTGGATAACTGTAAGCATGATTATGTTATTCTTACTGAGGGAGTGTTTGATTGCATTCGCTTAGCCGGGGATTATTGTACTAATGTATGTGCTACAATGGGAATTGCCACAAGTGAGGAACAGGTAAGACTTATATCAGATAATTTTAAGTCCGTTTATATTTGCTTTGATCCTGAAATTCCTGCTCAGGAGCGGGCGCATATGCTAGGTAAAAAATTATCATCCATGGGACTTGTAGTGCATATCGTGAATACAGAAAGAGACTATGATCTTGGAGATACCTCTTTTGAAGAGGCTGCTAAATTAAAACATATTATCTTAGAAAACGAGTTTTAGGGACTATATATGAAAAAAGCTGAAATAAAAAATGGTATTATAAAATTGTCTTTTTCTCTTGAAAAAACGGCGTTCATGAAAATATTATCTGAGATAAAAACTATTCCCGGAAGATTCTACAATGCTACTACCAAAGAATGGTGTGTTTCTGATACTATTGAAAACAGAAAAATACTGCATAAATTAGGTTTTCCTGTTTCTTGTGAAACAAATATATGTATTAAGTATCCTGAACCGCAGGCAGATATAGATATGGATGTTTTGTCACAATTACCATATACTTTACGTGACTATCAAATAAAAGCAGTTAAATTTGCTGAAGCTTCTAAGTGGAATTGTCTTATAGCTCTTGCCCCCCGTCTTGGAAAAACCATAGTTTCTTTGGTGGGTACTTTGCTTCATTCGGAAATGCTTCCTGTGTTGATAGTCTGTCCTGAAGTTGGCAAAACTGTGTGGCGTGATGATATTATGAAATGGTTTTGTAAACAGGCTACTATTTTATACACTATGACTCCGTATGATTATTGTAAATCTGATTTTGTTATTATAAATTTTGATATTCTGTATGCCTGGAAAGATTATCTACTGAAAATGAAATTTTGTTATTTTATTGTAGATGAATCCCATAGAGTTGGAAATTCCTCTGTTTATAAGAAAAATGATGGTGATGAAAAAGGACATACAGAACCAGTCAAGACTACATCTGCTTTTTTGGAACTTTCTGAAGTTATTCCTCATAGAGTACTGTTATCGGGTACTCCGGCTACTACTGCTATTGCTCAATTGCAACCACAGTTGGGGATATTCATAAAAAAATGTTCTAATAAATGGTGGTTTTTGCAACATTTTTGTGATCCCACTGTTGGTTATGGTGGTTGCATAGAGTATAAGGGATTTTCTAATAAAGATGAATTCAGAAAACTTACTGCTCCGGTTATTTTTTACAGAAGTAAACAGGATGTTGCCATGGAGCTTCCTGATGAGATGCATCAGTTTATTCATGTTCCTATAGATTTGAATTTGTATGCTGAAGAATTGACTGCTTTGAGGCATGATGCAGAAAAACAACATTTATCAGAAGAACAGTTAAATTATCGCATGTCTATGTTTTCTTCCTTATCTTATACGGCTAAACGGAAATATATATTTGATTGGGTGGATTCTTTTTTGATTAATAATGATAAATTGGTTATATATTGTTGGTATCAGGTAGTAGCAGATGATCTGATAAAGCATTTTAGTAAAAAGGCTGTGATGGTTAATGGTACTGTTACTGCAGTCAAAAGAAAACAGTGTATAGAATCTTTTAATACTGATGATCGAATTAAAATATTTATAGGGCAGATTTCTGCGGTAAAAGAAAGTATTTCCCTTGCTGCATCTGATAGTGTGTTGTTTGTAGAATTTGGATCTGCTAATTCGGGTTCTGTAATACAGGCATCAGAACGAATATGGATGCCTCACTTACAGCAGAAAAAGTTATGTTATTATTATATTGTTGGTGATGGAAGTATGGAAGAAGAACGTATAAAAATATTACAACAGAGATATACAATGATTTCTTCTGCTTTTGACGCTGATATGAGTAAACAGGGTATGTTTGGCAGGAAATTGTCTGATTTATTGATGTGAGTTTTGTCTGTATATATTGACAAAATTGTTTACAATGTATACTTTTGTATACATGAAGTCAATATATACTTGGGAAGATTTTAAAATATTAATGAAGTATCCTCATCTTATAGGTCATTTGGCTGGAATGAATGACCTTACTTTTATACATTCAGACTGGATACACAATGCTCATGACAGCACTAAAGATTTTTCCATGATGGCCTGCCGTAGTTCATATAAAACTTCTGCTGTAGATATTATAGGTGGAATATATCATATAATTAAATATCCTGAAGAGACAATGGCTATAACTAGAAAAACATATACGGCAGCTGCAGAAGTAGTCAAATCTATTTCTGAGATATCTGATATGCCTGTTATACATGAATTAATCCGGTTTGCTTTTTTTGCTGATAGAAATAATGATATTCCTTCAAATTGTGACTGGAAATTTAAGATAAGAAAAGAAGGAAAGTTAAATCTTTCTGTGAGGGAATCTTCTACTCCGGAATGTACAATAGAAGCCCTGGGGTTGGATTCAAAAGTAACAGGACGTCATTATGATTTTTGTGTGTGTGATGATATTGTGGATATTAATGATCGTTTATATCAGTCGTCCCGTGAATATACTAAACTTATGATGGGGGAAATTCGCAGCAATGTTGTGAAGAAGACCGGACATACTGCTGTTATAGGTACTAAATGGGCACGGGATGATGCTTTTGATGTTCTTGAAAAGGAGGGGGTTCTTACATCTGATAATATCTATCCATGGCAGAAACTACCGTTTATTCCTGTTTCAGCTATAGAAGATGCCCGGAAAAAACAGACGCCTGCTTTGTTTGCCTGTAATTACGAATTGAGATATGATTCCGGTTCAGATTGTCTGTTTAAGGAACCCCGTATGGGTGAATGGGATTATAAGCATTCTGCTCATACTATTTGTCATGTAGATGCTTCTTATGGTGGCGCAGATAATAACGGTATAACCATATTATGTCAATTGCCGGGGAATAAGATAGGTGCTGTAGGATTTAAACGTTCTGGTCATGTTAAAGATCAGTTGGATTTTATATGCCGTACCATGCAGTTGTATGGAGCTAAGACACTTTATCTTGAGGACAATTCTGATAAAGGATATACCGGTGACAGCATATTGAATAATCCTGTAGCTAAACAATATGGGATATGGATAGAAAGTTATCATGAAACTATGCAGAAACAGAATAAGATATCTTCTGTCTTATATGATAACTGGTCAAATATTATATTTGCTAAAGAAACTGATTCAGATTATCTGTGTGAAATAACTGATTGGAATGAACAGACGAAAAATCATGATGATTGTCCTGATTCTCTGGCTTCCGGATTGTTAAGGGGCAATTTTTCTTTGAATAGTTGGATGGCTTTATATCAATAACGATGTCTTCACTACTTGACAAACTTATAGTAGTAGTATACTTTTGTATACACTAGAGGTAGTCATGGTGGAACAAAAACGGGGTCGTGGTAGACCAAAAAAGATACCGAACAAAACTGATTCCGTAGCAGATATATCAGCAGTTTCTGTTGATAAACAGGTACATTCTGATAATTGGAAAAATGAACTAACGGGTCTTGGTCAGTTAGCTGATCGTTCAATTAAAACAAAATATTCTTATTCCGATATTCTTGATAATGGTACTCTTACTGATATGTATATGGGTGGGGGTCTGGCTACCCGTATCGTCAATATTATTGCTGATGATATGACCCGTGAATGGGTGTATATTGGTGATAAAGATAGTAGATTTGTGGTAGAAGATTCAGTGAGAAGTCTTGCATTGGAAGAAAATATAAATACTGCTCTCAGATGGCAGAGATTATATGGTGGTTCTCTGCTTATTGTTGGTGCTGATGACGGCAGAACTATGGATCAGCCATTGAATGAGAAAGCTATTAAAAGTATAAATTATTTCCGTCCTGTAGATTCTACTTGTGTAGATCTTTCTGCTTCTCAGTGGGAAAAAAATCCATTGTCTTCTCGTTTTGGTAAAGTTAATATATATCGTATAAGATATAATGTGTATGATACATATGTTAATATGGATATTCATTATACACGGCTTATAGAATTCCACAATGATCCTTATCCATCCGGACAGTATAAGATGATAACTACAGAACAGCAGTACTGGGGTATGCCTGCTTTACAGACTGTAAATGAATCTTTACGTGATCTTGGTGGTATTACTCAGAATACAGTTAATATTTTGTATGATTTTGTGTCCGGTGTATATACACTTAAGGGGCTTTCGCAATTATTGGCCCAGGATGCTGATGGTAAGGCAAAAACAGCTCTTACAAAGAGATTTGAAGCTATTAATATGGCAAAATCTGCCATAAATGCTGCTATATTGGATGAGGGAGAAACATATACAAAGAATTTTACTACAGTATCAGGGCTTCCCGAACTCATGGATAGGTTTATGCTTCAGTTGTCCGGATCTACAGGTATTCCTGTTACCCGTTTATACGGGCGTTCTCCGGCCGGACTTAATGCTACAGGAGAAGCTGATATACGGAATTATTATGATATTATTGAAGCGCAGCAGAGAAACAGGTTATATGTTCAATTGATGCGGTGCTTTCAGCTTATATGTATCTGGAAAGGGCTGGATTTTTCAAATCTTAATGTGACATTTAATTCTTTGTATCAGCTTACAGAAACAGAAAAAACCCAGATAGAAAAGGATGAGGCTACAACCCGGCAGACTGTGGTTAATACACAGATAACTCTTATAAATAATAATTTACGTGATCCGGAAGCTGTTGCCAGAGAGCTGGGTTATGAGGATGAAATGCCTGATGATATAGGTGAATCGTCTAGTGAGATTAATAGTGGGGATAATCCGGTAAATGAATAATATTCAGGCAAAGAATTTTATAAAGACTCAGCGGTCTCTGATGTCTTCTTTGAAAAGAAAAAGAACTAGTAACAGGAAACGTACCTATGTGTCTTATCCTCTTGCTACGGAAAAGAGTTATGCTGTGAAAATATCAGATTATATGCAGGGTTTTATAGATAATATAAATACAGCAGTAGTGGCATTCAATAATAAACATTTTGATGATGACAGTTCTGATGTGGATGCTTTGTGGGTTCAGATGGAAAATGAATTTGTTCGGTATTTTGGTACGTCTGTATATGCTTCTGTTAATCTGGGGGCGATTCTTAAAAAAATAGCAGAGCGTGTTTTAGGTTCTGATAGTTTGTATATGCAGAAACAGCTTGAGATTATATCAGGTGTTTCTTTTTCCGTGGATACCCCTTGGTGGGATAATCTGGTTTCTTTGTGGGAACAGGAAAACTACAGGCTTATAAAGTCTATGGGTAATGAATATATTACTAAAGTTAATCAGATAATACTTAATGGAATATCCAATGGATATTCTTTATCAGAATTATCTGATCAGATAAAGTCAGTGGGTGCAGGATTGACTGAAGCACATTCAAGACTGATTGCCAGAGATCAGATAGGAAAACTTAATTCTTTAATATTGAAGAATCAATCTACATATATAGGTATTAATACTTATTATTGGCAGACAGCCAGGGATGAACGTGTACGGGGTAATCCTACTGGAAAATATTCGAAAGCAGTTCCTTCTCATTGGATTATGGAAGGTTTGTTGTGTTCCTGGGAAAATTCGGATGTTTACTCTGATGATTTAGGAAAGACATGGAAACAGAAAACGGATAAAATGGAACATTTGCAGGTAGGAATGGCTATTCAATGCCGTTGTGAGGGTGCTCCGTCATGGAATCAGTATGTTCAGAATATAGATGATACTATAGGGAGGACGATATGACAGCAGATGATGGATTAATGAAAAAAATACGTGATGCTATTGAGTCTATAGATTATGGTAGTGTAAGGATAATTTTATCAGAAAAAGGTAATTATATTGAAATCATTACTGAAAAATGTTCCCGTATATATAAAGATGTTGAGTATCATAAAGGTTAATGAAGGAGTGTATGCGGGTAAAATACAATATATCTAGTGCTGCATTGACAGTAATAAGTTCTGCCAAGAAATCCGGGTCAATATATTTGAAGTATCCGGCACCTGATGATGACATATATGTATATTATACCCTGCGTGCTCATTTTGGTGGTTTGACAGATATGATTGCTGATTTTGTTTGGTTTTTTATTTTATAATAATCAGAGTGTCCTGACTACTTGACAAACTTATAGTAGTAGTATACTTTTGTATACAGTATGGGAGATGATATGTCAGTACAAAGATTTGATAAAATAGATGCTCCGGACTGGATGATTAAGCCTTTCACAAAGACTCCTGAAGGATTTCTTTCCGGAAGAGCTTGTGTTACAAATATAGGGATTTTTCCATACAGACTTGATGATGGCAGCATTCAATATGAGTTGAGGCATCCGGATGATGTGTTTGCACAGGAATCAATGGATTCTTTGAAATTAAAACCTATGACCAATGATCATCCTCCGGAAATGCTTAATCCGGAAAATGTTAAAAAGTATCAGGTTGGTAATTTAGGAGATAATCCTGTTAATGGAGATAATATTCATTTAACTATAGATGCTATTATTCAGGATGGGGTTGCTATAGATGCTGTGAATGCAGGAAAAAGAGAATTATCCTGTGGTTATATGGCTGATGTGGTAGATGAGTCCGGTACTTGGCTGGGTGTGCCATATACCAAGAGACAAAAAAATATATGTTACAATCATGTAGCATTGGTTGATGCTACTCGTGCCGGTGAGGCTGCATGTGTAAAGCTGGATGCAGGTGGTGGGGAAATGGTTAATATTGTTGATTTGAAAAATGCCGCTGGTGCGGTAAATAGTAAGGAGGATATAATGCCGGATATGAAGATGGTTAAACTCGATGGGGTAGATTATCAGGCAGAAGCACAGGTTATTGCCGCACTTACAACGGTTAAGGCGAGCCTTGATTCTGCTGATAAAATGCTTACAGACGAAAAGAAGAAGGTTTCTGCTCTTGAAGCTGAACGGGATTCTCTTAAAGAATCAAATGAACAGCTTAAAAAAGATCAGATGGATGCTAAGAAACTGGATGAAGCGGTAAAAGCTAAAATTCGTATTCTTTCTTTTGCTAAAGAGGCAGAAGTAGAAGTGAAAAATGATATGTCTGATGAGGACATTAAGAAAACCGTTATTCTTAAAAAGTTTCCTAATGCTAAGCTTGATGGCAGGGATGCTGTATATATCAATGGAAGATTTGATTGCGCTTGTGAAGAGATAGAAGCGCATCGTACAGATGCTGCCGCAGCCAGTTTGAATACTGCCGGAGCAGGTAATGCCGGGGGTGCTCTTTCAAAAGAAGATGCTGCTAAAAAGGCTTATCATGACCGTATTTACGGAAAAAAGGAGTAAAAGATGGCACAATATGGAACGCCTGATGTTGCTATTGCCGGACTTTTGGTTGGATTAAAACATGATTTTGATTCCGCTATAGCTCAGGAGATTATTGGGTTTGGTGCACCTGTTTTTGGCATGGTTGGCGCAGAGAATAAAGCGTATGCTTATCATAATGAAGTGGCTACAGTAACTTTATCTACAGATTTAATTACAGCCAATGTTATTTCCGTTGTATACGGGGGTATTACCGTTTCTGAGACATTTGATACAAGTCATGCTGTCACTATGGCGGCTCTTGTAGCAGCTATTAAGACTGATCTTGCAGCTTATGTTTCCAATGCTTCATATACTGGTGATGTTCTTACTATTACTTTCCTGCCTCAGTATGATGCAACTGTAACTGTAACAGTTACTGCCGGAGCAACACAGCCGACTATTACCAATGTGATCAGTACGGCACGTGTATTTCTTGGTGTAACACCATATACGCCTAAAGGCGGAAAAGATTATGGTGCCGGAACGGCGGCGTATCAGACATACTTTGAGATGCCTATTACGAAACGTGGACAACTTTGGGTTGTTGCAGCATCTACTGTATCTGATAAAGATGCAGCATATGTAATCAAAGCTGCTGGTAGTACTATGGGGACATTTACGGATGTTTCTTCTAGTAACTATAATATCGGTGCATATTTCCGGTCTAACTACACGGGTGGGTTTGCTGTCCTTGAAGTTAACGGGATGAAATAAGGAGTAAAAGATGGCAGGATTTGATGGTGGACATCTTGATGCCGGAGAAAGCATTTTTTTTACCCGCCAGTTGGAAACAATCCGTGCAGGTGATTACAATGTTCTTTATCCGGAAAACAAGCTGTATAATATGCTTCCCAAAGGAAGTGATGGTGATGAACTGACAGAGGATATTACTCACCGTATTTTTGATCGTGTCGGTATAGCAAAAATGGGTGGCGGAGATTATGCTGAGGATTTTCCTGCAGTAGATATCCACGGTAAAGAAGAGACTGTTCATGTAAAGAATTGTCAGGACTCTTATCACTATACTAATACAGAGATTAAGCGTGCAGCTAAAGTTGGTATAGCTCTTGATTCAAGACGTGCCCTTACTGCCCGTCAGATGATTGATAATCAGCTTGAGACAGTATCTAAGACAGGTGATACGGGTACAAATCTTAAGGGACTGTTCAATCAGACAGGTGTAACTGAATATGTGGTTCCTAAAGGAGCTACTGTATTTACTGGTGTTTATTACACTGACTGGACGCATAAGACTGCGGATGAAATTCTTGCCGATATGAATGGTATGATTTCTGCTGTTCAGGAAGGTACGAATGGTGTAGAAAGTCCTGATCATCTGGTATTGTCTCTTGGTAGATATAATCTTATTAAGAATAAGCGTATAAGTACTGGGGATTCTGATGGAAAGACTGTGCTTACCTATTTTAAGGAACAGAACCCTGATGTAATGCTTGATTGGATAGCAGGACTGGATACTGCTGCTGTTACCAATGCTGCTTATGACGGTAACCAGCTTATGGTGGCATGGAAGAATTCTGCTGACAAGCTGGTTATGGATCTTCCTGTGCCGTTTGATCAGATGGAAACTATGCGTGATGGTCTTGTGTATATTGTGCCTTGCCGTGCTAGAACTGCCGGGGTTACAGTATTTTATCCTAAGTCTATTTGTTATGCTAAAGGCATCTAAGTGATTTTTCCGGGGGAAATGTATCCCCCGGATATTTTTCATATATAAGGAGTTACCTATATGATTGTAAAGACTAATACCGACGGAGCGCTTGCTTTTCCTGTTACTGATGAGCATACGACGCTGGAACTTTCTCCGGGATGGAATGATATTCCTGATGAACGATGGGCAAAAGTACGTAAACATGCAGAAAGCCGTATAGAAAGCGGTATAGTTGTAGAGCAGACAAAGGCAGTAGCAAAGAAAGATATTCCTGCTGATTTGCCTAAAGAACTTTCTAATATACCGGACGATAAGGATGTTGAAAAATTCAAGATCCCTGTTGATTTTTCTGATATTGGTAATCAGAATAATAAAGTGGTAAGTATAGTAAAAGAAACTTTTCATATGCCGACTCTTAAAAAGTGGCTTGAAGAGGATTCTCGGTCAGATATACGGGCTGCCATACTCAAACAGATTGACGGCGTGGAAAAAGGAACTATTAAAGGATAAATAAATGACAGCACTGGAAATAATAACCCTTATATATCCTGCTTTTGCTTCTACAAGTAATGTAGGGGGCTATATTACTATGGCTGAGGGATTAACCAGTGCTGCTTATTTTAGAGATAACTATACACTGGCTGTGGCTCTCAGAGCATGTCATATGTATTATGTGGCTACTTACCGGGCTGGACAGGTTGGTTATATTACACATGAAAGCGCAGGAACACTTTCACGTACATACAGTGGTATTTCCGGGACACCTAGTAATCTGGAAAGTTCTTCTTTCGGGGTTCAGTTACTGGAGCTTATTAATAATGGAACAATACGGGGGCTGACAACCTCTGAATATATACAGAGTATATATTTATCGGAGTAAAAATATGTCTGATTTATTTATACTTGAAGAATCTTATGAAACAGTTAAAGTGTATAAACCCGTAGAGACTGGCAGCGGTGGGTGGGATAGTGCATCTACTATCAGTTCATGGGAATATGTACAGGATGTCCGCATTTCTATAGAACCGACTACTCCTGCTGATTCTATATTGAATGATCAGAATTATCAGGGAGGGGTGTATTGGGGAATGCTCCCTATAGAATATTCCGGGGTTCTTGTTGAAGGATATGGTATAATGAGTGTTGACAATACAAGTTATATTGTTGTGGGTAAACCGAAGATATTTAAGACTATATTGCCTCATGTTGCCTGTGTTTTGAAATCACGTCAGTTTGTGGTGAGTTGATGAATAAAAATACTGATTATGAATTAAAAGGCTGGATATGTAAGGGTACAGGGGAAGATGATTCTTCCGGATTGGGTATAGACGCTGTTTTGAATGATATCGGTTATTATGGTGTGCAGGTGATGAAAGAAAAAACCATACCATATAATGCTTCCGGCAGACTTACTGATTCTATTATGTATCGTACAAATAAAAAATCATCTGCTAATTCCGGTAAATATGCAAGTGAAGACAAGTTATCTGCTGTTACAGAAGACAATGAAGTGGACATAGGATCAAATGCTCCGCACGCTGTTTATAGAGAAACATATTCCGGAATACACAGAAATTCTGATAAAAGTGAATTATTTATATCTAATCTTAAAGAATGGGTGCGTAATGAGATTGGTGTTGAACCGGATGATATGTCTATGGGTAAGGCAATATTTGAGACAATACTTAAAGAAATAAGGGATCATGATACTCCGGGAAAACCTTTTGTAGAAACTTCTGTGGATGAAATAGTTGCTTATGCTAAAACACAGCTTCAGTCATCAGTAAATATTTTTATTGAAATCATGAACAGGAAGGGGGGTAAATAAATGTTGGAATATGCTTTAACTAATTATTTTGCTTCTGATACTGTTTTGATGTCTTATTTATATTCTACTTTCAGTATTTATATATCCCAGGCTCCTACTACAGCAAAGATGCCATGGATGATTGTTTCTGCTGGGGGTGGCTCACGTAACCGGATAACAAAGAACAGAATAGAAGATATAAATACTGTCCGGATAGTCGTTGATTTTCCAGCTACTCAGGCTGACAGTATACGGGGTAGGAATGCTATAGAGAGAGCTAAATATCTTGTGGAGAATTATCGTGGCGATATGGGAAATAATGCAAATACTTCTCATAATGCTTATGACGTGTATATCACTTGTACTGCTATAGAAGATATTCCTGGTTCATCCGGAACATACCGGTATCAGTTTTCTGCAAAAATACGAAGTATAGAGACAGTAACCCGTCCTGTCTAATCTACTTGACAAATACATGTATATAGTATACTTTTGTATACAGTAAAGGGCATATTTGTGCCCTTATGAAATATAAGGAGGACAAAGCATGTCTGATAAAAGGCTTGTTGGTGAAGATGCTTCGGCTTATCGTTTTACATTAGGAACTATGGTTACAGGTGATGGTAGTACTACTTTCATGTCTGCTGGAAAGCTTTATAAGATAGCGGCAAAAGCTACTACTACTTCTATTTTTCCGGTTGGGTTTTCAGTTAATGATTATTACTATGCTCCGTTGCAACAGACTCTTGCTGTGGGTGATAATGTATATCCGGTAACAGAAACTCTTATTGCAGATTGCAATTCATGGGAAATGACTGTTTCTGCAGATAGTGTTGAAGTTACTGTTTTGAAAGATACAGTAAAGAAATATCGTAAAGGCAAGGTGGATATTGCTGGGACGATTACAGGTATTGATACTACTGATCAGTTGAAAACTGCCGGGTCTATTCATAATAGATTTATTAAAGTGGTCAATCTTACATCCGGTATTGCTCCGGTAGCAGCAGATATTTTCCCGATTGATGGCAGTGATTATTTCATTAAAGCTTATCTTAATGATGATACTCTTATTGGAAATACTCAGGTATTCATACTTGCCCAGATAGATCCTTTGGGAACAAAATGGGGAGCTGCAATAGGAAGTGCACAGGAATGGTCTGCTGATTTTAAGCTTATTAATATCGATCCGGTAATGTATACTATTACAAACGCATAGGTTATAATTCCCCTCTTAACAGAGGGGGTTATTTATATTTTTCATTATAGGAGATACCAGATGAAAGTAGCAGTGTCAACAGCAAAAGAACGAATTTATATTCCGTCATGTCTTAAAAATAAAAAAGCGGCCGAACAGGAGCAGATAAAAATCATATATATGTCTCCTACACAGACAATAAAAGATAAAGTTTTGTCTGCAAAGATGAATTATATCAAAGGGGATAGTGGGGGGATGGAGCCTTCTATGTCTGTAAATCTTGATAAAAAGGATGTTGTTTCCGCTCTTCTTATCCGTATAGAAAATTTCTTTTATTATGATAAAAAAGATTCAACAAAAGAGACGGAAGTGTGCTCTGTTTCTGATCTGTTTGAAGCTCCGCTTGAATCCGGTGCCGGGGATCTTGTGGATGATATATACAAGTTTTTTATGGAAGTTCTTACTGGGAAGGTTATCAGCGAAAAAAACTGAGGGTTGCCTATCATCTTGTTCATGATGGTAGGTATAATCAGCATTACCGGAAAGAAAAGGAAAATGTTCCGGTTCTGCTTTGTGAGATAAACGGGGAATCTGTATGTGTTACAAGAAAACAGGTTTCTGATTATATAAATGACCCGCAGTTTTTAAGGATTTTGGCAATATACAATTATACTAAATTGTGGGGAATGCCTAATGGCTGCGGATGGGCAAATGAGCCTCTTGATGTACTTGAGGGAATAACAGCTCTGGAACTTGAGGCTAGAAAAATAGAGCAGGAAGAATTGGAGAACAAAAGAAAACATGGCAACAGCGGAAGCAAAACTGAAGGTGGGAATTTCCGGCACGTCGGAATTCCTGAAGGAAATAAAGGGCATCAAAGTTGAAACCTCCAATGATATGGATGCTATGTCTGCATCTGTCAGGAAGTCTATTAATGCTATGGTTGCCCAGTATGCTTCTGCTGCTGTTATTATTGCAAAAACAAAACAAGTAATAAGTGAAGGTGTCAATTTCAATAAGTTTGTTGAATCTTCTACTACTGCATTTGGTGTCATGATGAAATCAGCTGAAGCAGCAAAGGATGAAGTACAGAGTCTGTATGATTTTGCTGTTAAAAGCCCCCTTACATTTAAGGAAACCGTTACTGCAAGTAAACAGCTTATGGCGTATGGTTTTGCTGTAAAGGATTTGATTCCGAGTATGGATATGCTGGGTACTGTTGCTCTGGCTACAGGGCATAGTCTTGAGGATATATCTTATGTGTATGGTACTTTGCGTGCACAGCAGAGAGTATATACACGTGATCTTATGCAGTTCGGTATGCGTGGTATACCTATTTATGAGGAGTTGAGCAAAGTACTTGGTGTTCCAGTAAATCAGATACAGAAAATGACTTCAGAAGGAAAAGTCATGTTTTCTGATGTTGAACAGGCATTTAAGAATATGACCAGTGAAGGCGGTCGTTTTTCCGGGATGATGGAACAGTACATGACTACTTTACAGGGAAAGGAATCCATGTTATCCGATATCTGGCAGCAGGATTTAGGAAAACTCACATCCGGATTAACTGATCAGATAAAGAAAATTGTGGATAATCTGACAAATGTTTTTAGTTCTGATTCTTTTAAGAGCTATTTGTCAGATATAGGAAGTGTATTAGCCACTATAACAAATATTGCAGGCAGTTTACTTTCTTTTATTGCTTCTAATATAGGTATTCTTACTACACTATTGGGAATAATAGTAGGATTAAAAATATTGAATATTATGCCGAAAATTCTGGAATCTATAGGTATAGCAATATCTTCTATACAATTCGGTACTCTTATAGCTAATTTGAAAAATTCTGTTATATATATGACTTTAATTGGGAATACAATAAAAGCCGTATCTGTTAGCCTTGCATCATTTGTTGCAGCTAATCCGGCTGTTTTAGCAGCTTTTGCCGCCATAACTGCAGTGGTTATTGCCGGAACAATAGCTTTTAAAGCATATAAAAAAGAATATGATGATATAAAAAAAGCTGCCGCAGAAAAACAGAAATCTTTAAAAGACGAATCAAAACAGATGAGTACAGCTTCTTCAAGTTATGCAGGGCTTACTTCTGTAGTACAGTCTTATTATGATATTATTAAAAGTAATAACAGTATGTCTTCGTCCGGATTTAACTGGACTAATGTAATAAATGCCTGGGCGGATAAACTTGGGGTTGCCAGGGATGATATTGCTCAGGTTCTTTTTGATATGGGTAAAATAGGTAAGAATACTGCTTCTTTATCCGGTTTTTCTCCAAAAATATCAACTAAAGGTTATTCCACAGAATTGAATGAATTTTCAAAGGTATTTGCATCATCTGCCCTGTCTTTCAGTGGTATGGCTGATGATCAGATAAATGCTATGTATAAAAATGCCAAAGAAAAGATTTCATTTACTACTACAGATATACATACTGCATTTGCTTCTATTAAGGATAGTAATCCGGAGATAGCTAAAGCATTTGCTTCCATGCTGTCTTCTATGGGGATAGGTGTAGATAGTTTTTCCACAAGTATGTCTGATAAATTCAGCAATGCTTTTAATGATCCGAATTCAAAGTTGACTGCTTATTTTTCATACATGGATAAACTGGGTCAGGAAACATCCACAGATATAATGGAAACTGTGGCAGCTGTAAATCCTGCCATAGCTTCTGCAATGTCTGATGACATAAAGACAGTAGTCAGCAAGAACATAACTATATATCAGACAGCACTTGAGGATTTGACCAAGACATTAAAAACGCAGAATCCGGCGATATCTTCTGTTCAGCTACAGGCTAATGATTTGTATAAATTATATACTGAAAGAATGGAGTACTGGATAAATAAACTTCCGGATAAAGCAAAAAAACCTGCAAAAGAAATAGCAGAAAAGTTTTATCAGGAAGTATCTGCATATTTTGATGACTGGAAAATAAAACTCACACTCAGTGGTGTGGATGATATGATGCATGAGCTTCAATCTTCATTGCAGGATGTTTATAATAATCTGCAGAAAAAAAATACTGAATATCAGAATGCCCAGGGTGTAGTTACATCTGCACAAGCCGAATATACTAAGGTAAAAGGTAAGGGTGGTACAAGTGAGTCAAATGCCACAACGGTTCTTAATAATGCAATTGCCAAGATGGCTGTTGCTGGTGATGATCTTGTAAAATATTCTGCTTATGCATATCAGGCTATTCCGGAGATGATACAGTACTATAATCAGCAGATAGACAATCTTCATTTTTCAGAACTTGCAAACGGGATAGATACTTTCTGGGATAATATCGGAGGAGATGCATATAAAAATTTATCTTCCGGGGTAGAAGGGTTGTCATCCAAGACACGTACTTTGGGATCTACTTTTTCTAGTGCCGGAAAAATAGTTATAGGAAGCATGGAAGCATTGGGTAAATCATTGCTCCAGGGTACACAGCTTGGTGATTTGATATCAGCTTTTGCCAGTACAAATGAGCAGGAAAACACTAATGAGCAGATAATGAGTGATCAAATAAGTACTGTGACCACTGCAGCTACTAATGCCTTGAATGCAATATCAGCCTATTTTACTGGTCAGTCTGTGGGCACTGTTCCCAGTGTATCTGATTCAGGAACCAGCAGTGCTTCCGGATCAATAGGTAACATCGTTTCAGCATATTCTGGTAATTCCGTGTCTACTCTGCTTAGTATGTTTACTAGTAATCTGACAGGAGCCTCTACTGCTGCGTCTGGAGCGGCATCTTCTGCTACCGGAGCATCGTCTGCTATGTCTGGTGTTTCCGGAGCTGCCGGAGGTTTGATTTCTGTTATTATACAGCTTGCTATGGCTTTAGCAACTGCTTTAGCTAATGATAATACATGGGGGGATAGTTCTAAAAAATTAGTAAATCTTTTTGATACTATAGCTGATGCACTTGAGCCATATATATCTCTTATTTCCGAGATAATAGGATCTCCAATTGTTGAATTGTTGGAGTCATTTGGTTCTGCTTTGGGATCTATTATTAATTTTTTTGTTTCTGCTTTGCAGGCATTTGATCCTCTTTTTCTTGTTACTGAAATTGCTTTGAAAGTATTGTCTGCTGTACTGCAGTTAGTTGCTGCTGCTTTTAGTTGGTTATATGATACGGTAATAGTTCCGGTGGGAAATAAAATCATAGATATGGTAAACGGTTTGATTAAAGTTATCAATAAAATTTTCAGTTTTGCTGGAGTACATCTTAAATATATTGCTAAACTTCAAAAGACAGCGGATCTTCTTGAGGATTTGAATGGTATACTTGATAACAGTAAATCAGCATTGAGTCAGACTATAGATTATCTTACAGATAAAATCAATGATGCTGTAGATGATCAATTGGATTCTCTTAAGGATCTGTATGAGGCTGGTGCTATATCTGCTACGGATTATCAGACACAGGCGAAAGCACTTAATGCTGAAAAAATATCTTCTACTGATGAATTAGTCAGTGATGCAGATATAGCACTCACTTCGATGAGTAGTATATATGATCGTCTGTATGCTTTATATACTCTGCAGGATGCCATAGAAAATGATGATACTTTGTCTGATTCTGAAATGAAAGCTTTGTATACAGCTTACGGTATATCCTCTGAATCAAGTCAGTCTGCTATGAAAACAGCTATACAGGCTGCATTAAAAGCATATAATGATGCTAATGTTACTGCTGTTTCCATAGCCAATGGTACAAAAACAAGTGATAATAGTAGCAGTGATGACGATGATGATGACGATGATGACAGCGGCATTGACTGGGAAAAAGTAGCAGAGGGAATTGCCACCGGGGGGGTGTCTACAATAGTAGACGGTATAGGAGATGCTTTTGGATGGTGGGACACCGGGTCTACTAATATTTTAGCTGATCAGGCCGGAATTGTACATAAGGGGGAGGCTGTGGTTCCTAAAACTTTCATGGACGGTATACGTGCCGGTGACCTGGCTCTTACAGGTCCGGATGCAGCATCTTCTTCTGGGGATACCTATATTTCTTTAACAGTAAATGGTTCCGTTATGCAGGAATCTGATCTTGCAGATACTATAGCTACACGTATATATAAGATGCGGGCTAAAGGTACGGCAACAGTATGAATATAAAAGTATTTGTCAATTATCAGGATGGAAATGGTTTTTTTGATATATCGGATTTTGTTAAGTATGACACTTTGAGTATATCTATAAATGCTTTTTCCACATCATATAAATATTCTCAGAATGAATGTTCTTTTGATATTATCTATAATTCCACTGAATTTGCTTATATGTCTCAGACACACAAGGATATTATTCTCAGAATAATAGACCTTAAGACAGGAAATGCTGCTGCTTTTATTGCAGATCCATCGCTATTTTTTACCTGTGAGGCGTCAGGAACAGCTACAGCTTTATTCTACGGGCACATACCAAACAGTAAGTCCTGGAGTTATAACGGCATAGCAGACAATACTGTTATATCCGTGGAAGCAACAGATGATCTTGATTATTTGGATGTTCCTGCAGGGGATATAGTGTGTTCCAACTGCCATGTATTTTATCCTGCTGATAAATCGCATTCCATTGCCCATTATCTTTTATTTAAGGGTAACTGGGGTGATTCAAGAATTTATACTTCTGACTTTTCCAACACAACAGATAACTGGAATGTTTCTGGTGGAAATTTTACTGTTGATGGAAAATATCTTATAGTTTCTGCAATATCTTCTGCTTGTTATATTTATCATGCTTTTTCTTTTTCAGGTACAGATAATCCTTTTATTTCTTTTGATATAAACAGTAAAAATAATATTCCGGCGGATGTAAGGGTATATTATTCCACAGGGATGCATGGATATTCCGACAGTTATTATAAACAGATATCTTTTTCAGATAATACAGGAACGTGGGCTAATTTATCTGCAGATATGTCTGATCTTACTGTAGGGGGAAGTGACTGGATAAACAATGTTATTACAGGAATAAAAATAGTTCTTGAAGATAATATTGCCGGAGGAACAATACAATTATGTGATGTGATCATCGGAGGTATGTCAAGGGTATCTTCTGATGTTACTATAGATACAGTTATAGAAAAATGTGTTCCTGATGATGAGGATACCTCTATTCTTACTATGCTGGATACCCTTTTTTACGAATATGGGTATTGTTTGAGTTGTAATGCAATGGGTTATATTTCTCCGGTAAAATGGCAGGTGACTTCATCTGCGGCAGATATTACTTTCAATGAAGACAATATAATAGATAAAATATCAGTATCTGATGCTGTTAATTCCTATGATGGGGTGAAACTTACTTATTATAAACTTGGTTCTGCTGATAAGGTTCTTTTATATAGAGATAATAACTGTGAATATGGTGATACTGGTGTTCTTAAGGGTTATGATGTTTTGTCCGGATATTTTTATCCTGTTGATGTTAATGTTATAGATACTACTACAGGAATAAACAAGGTAGTTGAACAGGAATATACAGATTCAGGAATTACCTATGTTACTAATTATGCGATAGTACATAATCTGGATTATTATAAAGGTGCTTTTAGTTCAGATTATTCCAGTATTGTGGCTACAGCAAATCATTATATGGATATGCTGGCAGATGACGGATTGACTACTGTTATACAGTCTTTCGGGAATAAAAAATGCCGGTTACTGTATAAGAATAACACATCCGGTGTTATAAAACTTTATGCTAATAATGTATTCGGTACTGTCTGGTATAAAACCAGTGAACTTACTTATGAGGCGGATATAAAAACTGTTCCGGTAAACCGGTATAATTATACCAGTACATTTATATTCGATGATACTACTGCTGCTTTATTTACAAAATCTCTTGTAACCCAGTATAATACCGGACTGGTTACTTTTTCCTTTACATCCGCTGATTCTGCTGTTTCCGGGACTATGGCACATATTTATTCTGCTTCTGCAGGTATAGATATACTTACTCTTATCCGTTCAGTAAAATATGATTCAGAGACAGAATTGTATACATACACATGTTTATCCTGTTCCTATGATCTGCTCAGTCTTACAAACTCTTCTACACGACAGATAGCCAATGTAAATTATGCATATCCGTATGTTTTGTCTTTATCCAGAACAGCTATAACAATTCCTTTTACAGATAAAGTTGCAGATTATTCTTCCGCCTATACGGATATAAGCATAGTACAGAACGGAATAAATATGACTGCATTTTTCAGTCTGTATGTGACAGCTCCGTCAGGAATAACCGGAGTGTTGTCCGGAAACAGATACACAATTACTTCGTTTACCGGAGTAGGCGGAACACTCATAGTAACGGCCATGAAAGGGGATATTACTCTTACAAAAACCATAGATGTTACTTACAGCGGTGACAGGGAGGCTCCGGATGTAAAATGGGCAACTGATATCTCCCTTACTATAGATCCGGCAGTTGTTGCTATTCCTGCTGACACTATTGTTATAGGAAATGGCACTGATGTTCTTGGTGAAGGGGATTATGTTTTCGGTTCTCCTAGTGTAAAGAATACAATCATAGCTGCTTCTGCTTCCATGCTTTATGTTGACGGAAGCTCCTATGCATATGCCGGAAGATTTGTTATAACGGCTGATTCTGTTGTCATATACACTTCTGCAGAAGATGAGTCTTCCTGTTCGCAGCTTATAGGAGTAAATGCATTATCCGTAGTTGTAAAATTGTATGAGGCAGGCGGTATAATGAATCTGCTTGATACCCAGACTATGGGTATTGTTACAAGCGTGAATAATCTTATTGTATTTGCCAAGAATGGGCACCTGGCATATACGGCTGATGCAGACGGGTATGTAAATGCTTCTGTTAAAAAAGTACAGATTGTCGCTTACCGGGGTCTTAATCCTGTAACTATGTTTCTGTGGGTAAGATCGGTACCGGCGGGTTTTAATCTGGCAGTTGCAGATGATACCGCTTATATAACTGCTCTTGCCGGTAAATCTATGCCTGAATCAGGAAGCATATGTCTGTCTACCGGATATTCTTATGTTTTTGGCGAAGGTGATTATGTTTTTGGGGATGCATCATTTGTTTTTGGTATGCATTCAGTTTCAGAAGAAGAGTCGGCCTGTGTTGATATTCAGTACGACAAGGTGTATTTATCATGATAATATATGAAATAAAAAACTCTCCTGCAAGTATTACTGCATTGTCTTCAGGAAATCTTCTGCGTAAAAAGATTACTTTTTTTTCCATGAGGACTACGGACGGTGTTTCTGTGCCCTATGCTGCATTTTTTGTCATAGAAGAATCTACTGATAAGTCTGTATATACAGTTAAATATACAGGTTCTTCGACGGAGACAAAACATGAGTATTCCCCGTCTTCCGGGATAGCTGCTGTCCGGGTATCTATATATGATGTTTTATCCGGATTACCTCTGGTGAATAAGGTTGTTTTTGTGGATAAACAGAATGTATCAGGATATAAATATACTGTTACAGGTATGCCGGAAAATCCTGATATAGGGGATGTTGTGCTGTGGTCTGGTGCTGCAGGTACTTATACAAATGGGAGACTTTATGAGTGGGACGGGGTAGGATGGAATCAGCTTGATTATACCAATAATATGAGTGTTTACGCTGATGCTCTTACGGATATTCTTGCATCAAATACTCTTAGTACCGGATATTTTGACGCTGTTTTTTGTAATGCTTTTTTTTCAAATAGTGCCAGTATAAGTGCCCTTCAGACTAAAGTAATAACTCTTAGTGCCGGGGGGGAACTTAGGTCTGCTGATTATATAGCTGATACTTCCGGTATCCGTGTAGGTTATAACGGTGATGCAGATTTTAATAATAATCTGCATATAGGCGGAAATACTACTATAGACGGGAATACTACGATAGGTGCTGCTTTGCTTGTTACTGGTGCAGTTGGTTTTAATGGTATTACCCATATAGGGGGAATACTGACAGTTGATGGGGCTACTCAGTTGGGTGGAATGCTGGATATAATAGGGAATACTACTGTAATGGGAACTACAGTAATGAATGGGGATACTACTATAGAAGGGAATGCCACTATGACTGGTACTGTGAATGCAACTTCCGGTAGATTTTCAGCAGGTATAGGACAGATTTTTACTATGAACACTACTGGTAATTATTCTCCTAAAGGGACGACAGGGATACTGATAGCCAGTGATTTTGTATGGCATGGTAATAGTCCCAATACTTATAGGGTTTTTAATAACAGCTATTATTGTTTTTATTGTAAAGATGAGAGTATAGGTACCAGAAGTGTACACATAACAACACTGGACACTACAAGATTTACAGGTACTGTAGATGGAGATCCTCCTTCCATAACTATTTATAGTCCCAATTCTACGTTGATAAATGATGTGATTCTTTCTTAATATATTTTTGTATGATAAATTATTATAGGAGTGTAAATTATGGCAATAAATAAGCTGCTGACAGGAGATGACGGGTTTGATCGTACATATCATAAGATTCAGGATGTACATATTCTGATCGGTGATACGGGAAAAATTCAGTTACAAATGGTTGTTGCATCATGGAAAGATAAGGATGCACGCAAGTCTGGTAAGGAGGCATTGTTCCGTCAGTGTTCAATTGTTGGTGCTGATTTTGCTATGACGCCTTTTTATGCTCTTCTTAAGGCAAAATTCCCGGATTATAACGATGGCAATGATGATTTTGATGATGCATGGAAGAATAAAGCAAAAGAACCTGCGGTTATGGTGGTTCAGAGTAGAGATGGAAAATTGTTGAGTAAGTGTGTAGAGAAAGATGACATAATACCGGATACACGGGAAGCCGGTGGGAAATAAACAGAAGAATATCTGTATGGATATTATTCTGGTAAATACTGTATATAGGACATAAATTTTATATAGGAGATTAAAAATGGCAACTAATTTGACAACAGACAACATAAAAACGCTGCATGATATGACTTCCGGTACTCCGGCAGGATCTGATGAATTACTGTACTGGGATTCAGTTAATAGTACACATAAAAAAGCAGCACTCGGTGCAGGTGGTGCAGGTCTGCTGAGATTATCAGCGTTACAGCCCAACATGGCTGTAGCAATTGTTAACAATCTTAACTGGGGACATGCGGCAAATGTTGCTGGTATGTCGCTTCTTACGACAAATGTAATAACATCACTTCCGAATGTAGGTGATTACGCAGCTTTTGCATCGACAGCTCCGAATGTGCCTGATGCACACAACTGGTATGTAATGTGCGAGGTTGGGGGATATTCTGTAACAGGTGCAAGGTACAGGGCACGGCGTACAGGCGGGTATGAGTATATCGGGGATATACTAACAGCGGGTTCAATCACATGGATAAAGGCATGTACACCTCCTGTTGGTTTTGTATATTTTCAAGGTACAAACGACGCCGATCCTGCAACACTATATCCAAATACAACATGGGATGACGTGTCATGGGAAGAGGCAAACACAGCACGCCGCACTGCCAGTTCCCTTTCTGGTGTAAGGTTTGCAGGTGTTCCGGTTCACCTTAAAGTGATAGCAACAGACGGTGTTCCGATTGTTACAATACTCAACGGCGGTAGCGGATATCTATCAGGCGGTAACGGGACACTGACACTGACGGTTGTTGGAACATGTACGACTCAGGCTACAAGGACAGCAACGGTGATGGGCGGTGTAATTACTGCAATAAACGGAACTGACGGTGCGGGGTATACAACCGGAGCAATTGCAGTTTATGATGGGGTGGCGGGACATGCCGATATGGTACAGGGACATCTGCATAATATATTTTTTCAAACAACGGACGGGAGCAGTTATCAAACGGTGTCTACTACTGCACATACTGCGGGTTCTGTGAACGGATTAGGATCCGGTACTCCTATATCCGACGGCACAAACGGAACCCCGCGCACCGGTGTAGAAACATCAACTGCATGGGCAACAGTAACTAAATGGAGGAGAACAGCATGATATTTTCAAAAATTGAAAACGGGATTATATGCAGCAAAATTTCTGCATCAGTAAAACCCGACGGGTATGAACTCGATACATCTGACAGCAACACGGGTGAACGGCGTGATTTTTTTGATGATAACTGGAACAGGAAATCATTGTCGGTTTTAGTCGAGGAAAAACTTGCTGACATACCATCAGGTTACAAACTTGAGAATGAATCGTTTGTCGAGATGACCGATGAAGAAAAAATAACGGCAGGAATAATCAAGCCGACTGAACGTGAGAAGATAACAGACGGGAAAATTGTATCAAAAACAACAGAAGAGTTATACGATTGTAAATTAATAACCGCGAAAGAATATAACGAATATATCGGTACATGCAGAAAGGCTGCGTATGTAGCAGATACGGATAGTATATTTTGGGATTATCAGGAAGATAAGGCAACCAAAGCAGACTGGGAGAAAGCAAAACAACTTATCCGTGACAAGTACCCGAAGGTGAATGTGTAAATACCTTATATAGTAGTTATTTTTGTATTAGATGGTTTTACATAAGGAGGTAGCATGTGCCTATAGGGATAAGTAAAGGCTATGGTTCAGGTACTGCAACAAAGTCTTCAATAGGATTAAGTTCTGTTGATAATACAACGGATACTGATAAGCCTGTATCAACCGCACAGGCACAGGCTATTGCCGCATGTGTCTAGTCAAGTGAAGTTGATGCCACTATAGGTACAGCTACATTCTGTTATAGTGCCGAATCAAAGGCTTTTATTAGACAAATAGGATAAGGAGGGTGTTATGGGTGAATACGATTTGATTCAAAAACAATGTGATAGATCACAGGAAAGTATTGCAGATTTATATCATTTAGACAGGGAACAGACTAATGCACGGATGGGGTTGTCAGATAAAATGAGTACACAATTAACAGATATAAAATCAGATATCTCAGATGTCCGGGCAAAACAGAATGCTATGGATGAAAAAATAGACACTTTGTCTGTGCGTACAGAACAGATGTTTACAGAAATGGAAGCAAGAAGCGGAAAACAGGATGATATAACGAACAAACTTATTGAAGCGCTGATGAATTTTAATGATACTAAAGCCGAGCATAGATGGAAGCCCAAAGATTTTGTTTCTGTTGTTGCTGCTTTAGGTGGGGGTGCAGGAATTGCAGCTTTGATTATGATTTTTGTCCGGTAGGATATTGTATATTATTTTCATTAGCTATCATAGGACAATAATAATTTTATTGACCGTATTCTTCTTTATGATCAGAAGAAAGAAGATCATATTTTGGATCTTAAAACCATTTGTAAGTAATATATAATTCACAAAGCCGGATGGTTAGCTTTTTGTAATTATTAATTCATGAGCTTTCTATAAGTATTTATAAGATAAAAATACCTGTTATCTCTTTACCATATTGTGCACATCTGCAATTTGGTATTAATCAATAATTTCCTGTTTAGTCACTCTTATCTAAAAATTCAGTATACTTATTAATCCATTCTTTTTGAAACATGTTAAATACAGGAATATTGTTTAGTTCAGCAAGTCTGACTGCGAACATTGTTCCACTGCACCAAGCAGTATCTCTGTCCGTCCAGCATAGAACAAAAGAACAAGGTGAATCAAGGTT
>Ga0172381_10000930_pt1 | contig 36372 bp, 54 predicted proteins | sample Leawel6488metaG_FD_119754 | JGI IMG/M metagenome (GOLD analysis project Ga0172381, IMG submission 119754) | Leachate microbial communities from a municipal landfill in Southern Ontario, Canada - Leachate well 64-88 metaG | ecosystem: Engineered > Solid waste > Landfill > Unclassified | place... | reverse complement strand
GTAGATAACAATCCCGAAGGCTAGTGTCATTCCAGCGGAAAATAATTTATTCATCGCTCACCCTCCCTTATTCAAAATCAAAATCAGCACAATCGCCGCAATCGTCAACACTCCCAAGACCAGGAGCACGCCACATAAACCTATACCGGTCTCTCGTGCTGGTGTAACGATTTCCGGCTGGTGGTAAACATCTTGCCCGATCCTGTCTCTCCTGGTAATTCCACTAGGCTGAGACACACCGCATACGGCATCGTTCCAATCGTACTCGTTTGATACGCCTACTGGTTTCAGATCCGGGTTACGATGGTATTTATCATACATTTTTTCCATGGTTTCGTTAAAAAACTTTTCCATTCGCATGGACGAATACTCAGATGCTTCAACCCAACGTCCATCAACGCTATAAAATGTTTGATTACCTACAATCATGGTATCTTCTGTTTGTGTCATAATAGTATCCTCGCCCACATAATTGCCAACAAAAGCATGAATATCGTCGAGCATCCACTACAGCCCAGGTAGGTGAGCAGGTTGAAGCGCGGATACTTGCATGACTGGTCCTTGTCGGGATGGTCTTGTCCCATGATTAATCTCCTCTCTTAGCTCAACTTATTTGCCATCGCAAAGATGGCGTCATGATTTGATAACCCGTGGAGGCGGGCATACAAGTTCACCACGTCCATGGGTTTATCCCCGTTGCACCCGGCAAAGCATCCACAAATCTGTTGCTCGGTATTTATCCAGAAGCTGGGGTTATGATCATCGTGCAGCGGGCACTGCGTCACGTACCAGGATTTTCCCGTTTGTTTGGCCATCGGGAAGAAGTCTTCAATACGATAAGAATCTGTAACCTTCTTCACCAATGACTTGCCGGGGGTCCCCGATGCCGCTCGGGATTGCCACACTTGGTTTTGCGTTTGCGCCGCATTACTAGTCACATCATGCTCGGTATCTTGTAATAACAACTCCACCGGCAGGATATCTGAAAGTGCCTGTATAAGTGGCATGTTGAAAACGTCCCGCATTGCCGTGTAAATAACACCCGTTGGGTGAATACTGCCCGGTCCCAACACGTAACCGTTGCCCTTGATATCAATACCAGGCAACTTCTTATTGCGCTCTTTGTAGGGCAGCCGGATATACACATGCACACCCCGGGCCGTAGATACTCGATAGGCATGATTAGCCACGTATTGAGACACACCGCCGGTCTGGGATGCCCATAATAACCATTTGTTGTATTCGCCAATCTGATCGAAATCGAGTACTGTAAGGCCACTCCAGCCACACACAACCCCGTAGTTGATCGGTTTGGCGAACCATTGGGATAATTGCTCGGTATTGGGGAGAATCGTCTTAAAAGGCTCCCAGGTGGGTTTATTGTCCTGGTCCAGGGGTAATAGGGAGAACTCTGGTCGCTTGTCTTTATAGCGAATAGGGATGATAGCAATACCAGCGGCGACGAACTTAGAAGCATTATTTATCATAGTATTTTCTCGCACGCCATGCAATCAAGAATAAAGTATCATGCAACATACCATCATGATAGATAACCTTATTGTCATCTAGTAATGATCTGATTTTTCTCAGTGCATCCGGCAATAGTAGTCCATTGACAAAAACCTTTGGATGCCTGCGCTCTTTACCGCGCCAATGGGTTTCAACACGGTAATTTGTGTAGCCCAGCTCCACGATTGCCGCTTCGTAGTCTTCTCTCGTTTGCAATGTTTTTTGAATTTCCATAGTTTTCACCTCATTTAGGGGTACTCGGGTACTCAGATGTACTCAGATGTTTCCTTACTGTACCCCCCCCGTCTTAAACCCCTATTTTGTCAAGTTTATACCAGATGGGGGGGGGGCTTTTTAAATCAGTGTATCTGAGTACCCCCCAATTAGCTGAGTATGCTGAGTACTTAACAATGCAACTAAAATTGCGGTTTGATGCCATAGTAGCCTCGTTCTCGCTTGCCTCTGATTTTTCGTTGTACCGGTTTATCTAGACCAACTTTAGTAAGAGCGCTTGCTAAACGTCTCATATCTATCTCGGATCCCGTTTTCAAATTACCCTTAAGCGGGTCTTTCATGATCTCGGCAATCTCAAGGGACGACATCCAATGATTGGAGTCCAGTGTAATTTCAAAATATTTTTGTATTGTCTCCTCGACGATATCCACGGCCTGGAACTCGTCGTTGATCTCATTGATCATACCGAGCTCATCCCCAACTGGTTGCCACGGCTCGCCAGACAGATACAAGTCATACGCCTGCGCCCAGATTTGATCAACATTGAGCTTTGTGTAACTCCAATCGATTGAGAGGATATTTGCCACCATGAAACGTCTGTGGCCAGTAGGATCGTTTAGAAAACCACCCTCGTTGTTGACTGATCCAAAGAAGGATGTAATCGCTGATCCCTGGGTATCAAATCGATCAAACGGTTTGCGCTCTCTTACGGTTTGGATAGTTAGGAAACTCTTTAGCGCTTCCCGATCACTGCGCCTGGTAGTACTACCAAGTTCGTTGACGTCCCAAATCCAGGTGTTCATTAGCCGAATGTGGTGGTCCTTGTTATCCGGCATGATGGGACCTTCTTGATAGTATTCGGGGAACGGAGACGCCAACCAGTATGCAAGATAATCCTTGCCGAGGCCTTGTTTGCCGTTGAGCACTAGCATGCGGTTTTGCTCATGTGCCATGACTCGAGCACATGCCCCGATTAGCCAGCGTTTTAGCAGTGTTGGGAATAGATTACGGTCGTCCGCAAAATAATCAGCCAATTCTCTAATTGGATCACCACCCTGGAATTTCTGAGATGCGAAATAGTCTTTTATAGGATGGTATTCGTTGCGCGATGCCTCAGCAGCGTAGGTTTCTTCTGCAACAATCACCTCCCAAACATTGTGTAACCGTAGCTTCTCCCTGATATCGTACATGATCGAGTCGTTTATGCGTGTGCCATTGACCTCGATTGTGCGAGAACACATGTTATAGCGAAAGCGATAACCTAAATTGGTCAGTATCTTGAGAAGCTCGTCTGGCTTTTTGCGCTTGCCCTGGTCCGCAGTTTGCTGCAGCCAGTCTTGAAGCTCCTGCATGCGCCGACTGATTGCCCCCGTGATTGCCATTTGTACCGGTGCGTCATAACTGGCCAGTGCATCATTGAACGAATCTACAGGCGCTTGTGATGGCTGGCCAGTCATGAAAACATGTACACTTAACCACGGTTCGGCTGTTGGCGGTATTGGATCCACTGCGCCGCTAACCATGGCTCGCGCTATTTGCTCTAATCCTGCGAGGAAATCCGCTTGATTGACATTGGCAAAGTGTTGATCTAGTATCTGTGCATCGTTGGGAGCGATACCTAGATTGAGCAAATCTCGCAGTATAGTCATAGCATTATGAGTTAAGTAACAGTCTGGTGGCGCTTGCTAATTCTTTCGCCCTATCAGCGGTGATGGTCTGGCCGCAGCTGGCTTTGGCTAGCTGCGTCAGAAAATCCCGTCCGCTGGGGTTACTCTCCGGTCCTACGTAAATGGTATCAATCCGGTTTTTGTATGTCTTAGCAATACCGAGCGCCTGGTCCCTATCGTCTGGCTGCCCATCGCTGATTACGATAAACCGCATACCTGGGACGTCAGCGATCTTACAGAACTGCAGCGCGCCGGCAAGGTTTGTTCCGCAGCCCATGAGTCTTGGTTGTCCGCTGGGGCAGAACTCTGTATAGTCGCTGAACGAGATAACCGCGATCTTCCCGGGCAGGCTGTTCTGCAGATTGGCAAGTTCTTCACATGCTACATCATAACGTGATTTATTGTCTCTGCTATCTTCTGATAGCATGCTGCCGCTAGTGTCAACGATGGCAATTGCATCCGCGGAGATAAACGACTCCGCTATGCTCTTGTTAGATTGTTTTGCGATTGCCCCGATTGATCCAGGGATAATTTGTGTACTCATAATTATTGCTCCTAAAATTATCTTGGTCCATTGGATGTGGTTAGCACTGGCATGAGTGTTTCTGCCATAATCCGAAGATCAAGGACATCTGCATACAATCTATCACCCTGGGGCGTTCCATCCATCCCAATTTCTGGATCTGGGTATGGACATCTGTAAATCTTATAGGCGCCATCATATTGGACCATTACTTTTACAGTCACTACCAGGACGTCACCTGGTTCAACCTCGTGTGCTGTGTAGAAATCCTTAATCATATTGCCTCCTAATTCTTTGAAAAAACTAATACATTACTGAATTTGTATCTTAGTAACAGGTCACCCTTTTGTATTACCGGAAACTTATCAGGGTGAAGCCGATCTATAGTTAGTCCTGTTATCTTTGGCCAGTAGATTACTGTTATGATAAAGTCATGCCACAAATAAGCGTCTAGAAAATCACTAGAAAGATCATTAGAAAGATCATTCATTGATCTTACGCAATTTCTTTCCGATCACTTGATAATTTGCTCCACGAGCCTGCAGGACCAACCCAATCGGAAAATTCTTCAACCGCAGCGTTTCCCGTACCTCCATTGCGCTAAATCGTGCCCACAGTGGATACTCTGGCCGTCCTGTATTGTCTAAAGGGCTTTTTACCACCATGTAAGGTTTCCGCTCCCACTTCGCTACCTGATCTATCTTGCACTGATCACACACGCTTGCTAGTGGCTTATCTGACACAAATGCCGCTTGGCAGTACTTGCACTCACGTTCATACATTGCTTATCCCTCTGGCCTTTTGAACTGATCTTCAATAACGCCAATGGGCAGTACTAAAAAGCCCGTGAGAGTCACGCCAACTTGAGCAGCGTATGCCGCAAACACTTCTCCCTTGGCCAATGCGCCAGCTGGTAAACTCTGCCAACCGTGCTCCTCCACAAGATAGCGCACTATTTCACTCGCTGTTTTGTACGTCATTGCCATGCCACGTCCACCAGTCAAATAGCGCCATTGCCCAAGTGGATCACGTACCGAACAATTAATGCAAACCCCACCCCACATGCCATCAACGGGCCATAGGGCAAACACCAGCTTGCCATCTGTAATTAGATGCGTGCTCGGTGCTCCCTGGAGCGCTTGATTTAACCCAATCTGTGTCGCCCGTGCGCCCAACTCCATCACCGTCCCATCCGCAAACGGCGCCGCCCCCGCACACCCCGCCAAAGTCAACACCAACACCAGGCTCAAAAAATGCTCAAAAACCTTCCCGTTCATCTTTATTCTCCTTTTCTAATCATCCATTGAATAATCTGATCTCCAATCCATTTTGTATAGGCTGGAGGTATGGCTTCTTTAATCTCATTCCGTGTCATCCAATTGATACCCATAGCAATACGTGCATCGGCTACAATAAAATTATTTCCGCAAACAGATATGTAATCAGCTCCATGATCGAAACCGCTAATGCCGTTAAATGAGTTAGTAACTTTATGGCGTGGTTTTTTTGGCAGAGGAGGCTGTAAGCAATTGATGAACCAGTTTGTCTCAAACCAGCGTTCACGTAGTACTCGTAAGCCAAACATAAGCCCATTCAGTTTGATATCTGGGCGGATAGGAGCACGCGGAACATTTTCAATAACATAGGGAAGTTTTGTTTCAATCAACATCTTCCTTGTTGGTTCAATAAGCTCTGGGTAATCACGTTTCCCATAGCACGCCTCAACTAATTTTCTGATCCTTGAATATGCCTGGCATGGCGGACTTGCATGAATAATGTCAAATTCTTTTCCATGTGCCACTAAGTATTCCAAGGCATCTGCCTGAACAAACTCAAACGGATATCTCGTCTGAGGTTTAATGTCCACTCCAGTAATATCAAATCCTGCCATAGAGTAACCCATCGATGCACCACCTGCACCACAGAATAAGTCAAGAAGCCTCATATCAACCAAACTAACAGAGCAAATAACACCGCCCCAGCCAGCAACCATAACCACACACTCCCCGACCGATCCCTCGCCTCCCCCTGGATCACCGGCGCCTGCCTATCCTGATACATCCTCTTCATCCGCCGGTCAAAAAAACTCTCCTCCATCTCCGCAGCTGCCTTTATTAGAGCTCCTAATAGTTCTAGCGCGCTCAATATTCCAAACCCCTTCCTTGGTAACTGCAAAAATTGCAAAAGTATCTCCGCAATGTCGTCTTGTGATTCTGGTGACAATTCACAATAACATTGCAATACCTCACGGCTCCGTTCTTCTTCTGGCAAATTTTCTTTGTATGTATGCAACATAGTTTTCACGTAGTTTATGCTGTATATTCCTGCCATATCTACACCCATGCCTCAACAAATTGCTTATCGCCAAACGGCCATGATGTAACCAACGTCTCACCCTGATAATTGGTTATGTCTTCCCATGCGTAGATTTTCTTCACCAGGAATCGCCCAACACTCTCGGTACCTTCTGCTTGCACTAAACCGCACCGCAGTGGGGGACGATAACTATTGACGGAAATAAAATCAACATCAATGCTACTCTTGAGAGTCGCCTCTAGCGCCAACCCAGCATCATACCGAGCGCGCTTGTTCTCGTTACTCAAAACGTCATAGGCGTCTTTGATTCTGAGAAACATCTCCTTAGCGTGATCTTCCTTACATACGTCGGGATGCCATTGGCGTGCTAATCGCCTGAAAGCAGTCTTGATCTCTCCCTGGTCGATGGTCCGGCTGATACCCAAAACACCATACAGTGTCGTCGCATCTACTCGGTTGACCAAACCCGTAAACCAGAGCAGCAAAACAGATTCAGGCAATACTACTGACCAATCCCCGCTGGAGTAACCCATTGCTGCACGCTCGTCAAACCCGGGACGATCTTTCGTTGCCCCAACGTAACGGATGTCTAGTATCCTGATTTCTTCTGTCTCAACAGCATATATTGCGGGAGTGGTCACATCTAACCCAAAATACTGAGCACATAAACGCTCAAGCAACTTTGCATGCTTTGGGGCAACGATCCAGGCTTTGCGGGCATTGTCCCATTTGCGCTCGGTATAAGGCACTAGCCCCTTGAGAGCGGCCACTAACCCCGCATCGTAGGATGATCTAAAGACTAGATTGCCATTATCTACGTCAATGGATGCTGTTTTATCGTTAGTGATAAAGCTCGTTTGATAACTTGGGCTCATGTTGCATACCTCCCTTGGCAGTTCTGCCAAAAGTCGCAGTACTTAGGTCCACAGCGCCAGGTAGTGGTATTCTCGACAAACGATCCCGCTTCAATAGCATCCCAAACGCCTTTGATCATCTTGAATAGCTGGAATACTTCTGCTACTGAATGGCTATGCTCAAACTCCTGGAATTTAGGCTTTTTTGTTTTGACGAACACAAAATGTTTAAACGTCCACCCGGGAACCGTTTCGCCAACCTGGTTGAGGGCAGCAAGATAAAACAGGCTTTGCATTTCGCTTTTGGCTCGATCTTCTGACCACGATTTGGCGCTAGTTTTAAAGTCCGCTGGAACCCCACCGCGCAAAGTAATATCGATATAACCGACTATGGGAATCGGCACACCTGGGACCCTCAGCTCAATCTTTCTCTCGATTGCTCCCCCCTCATACTGAGCACGGATCTGCTCGATGCCCGCCTGTATGTCAGTATTAGAAAATAGTCGTATGCCTTCATTGTGGTGTTGCTCTGGCAGTTCGCCATTCCAAACGATTTGAGATCGGCTTTCGTCCGTGCTCGCCTTTTGCCATTCTTCTGACCAGGCATCCAGTAGGGGACGATCTGTCTTAATGTGTTGCTCTAACGTGCCATGGAAGGCGCTCCCGAACACCAGCGCGGGCGAACCGTATGTAGGTTCGTTGGCGATATATTTACGTCGCCATGCTTCAGAGCAGGATAAAAATAGGCTGATGCTTGAGTAGGATAGGTGATCTATCATTATGCCACCCCTAGTTTCTCGGCGATCTGCAAAATCTCCGCGTCTGTAGCGGGCAACTGGCCATTATTGGCTTCTAGTATTTTTTCTGGACCAAAGGCATCTAGTAATAAATCTAAGGTGATAATAGGTGTAATAGGTGTAATAGGTGTTTCTACCGCAGCTTGTATAATTTCAGGTTCTTGCTCTACTGGCAATCTCTCAGCATCGCCACTGCTCAACCATTCGATCACGGGAGCCATAAACGCCGGACCTGGTTTCTCTACAGTCAGATCTGCTACCAGGCTGCAACGGCTCTTGCTTACTGTGAGTATGTGCGCCCAATCCATATCGCAAACGATATCAAATTCATACTCGAATCCAGGTCGTTGTATGGGTGACATCCCAACTTTGCGGATGATAGTTCGGCCAGATGTGGGATCAGTCTCTTGTACATATTCCATACGGCTTCGCATCGTTGTTATCACGTGCATTGGCGCCTGCAGAATCGCATCCACCATACGATTGTGGATGGGCGTCACTTGTCGCCAGGCGCTCCAACTTTCACCGATCCGCCCTTTGATGTCCAATGCCCCGCCTACGCCCTCCCAGGCATGACTTAGCGAGTCAATCACCAACACGGTATAGCCAGATCGACCAGCCATTTCAATCAGCTGTGCGTATTTCTCCGGGGAGAACGTAGTCAGTTCGGCTACATCGAATTTCCATGGAATACTATCGGGGGCATCACCAACATACTTAGATGCTGATCCACGCTCGGTATCCAGGACTGCGATCTTCCCACCATTGGCCAGGGCATGAGCAAACCGTAATGCCGTATACGTTTTGCCACTACCAGCTGGTCCGTCTATTGTCATACGCAGTTTGCTTTGTTGTCTCGTTGCTTGTCTAAACATTATTTCCTCCATTTTCTATTGTTGAATTGATTCCATAACCCGCAGCGTGTCTTGGCCACTATCATTCACCCACACGTTTAGGGTTTGTTTCTCTTTTAGTCCCAACAGAGCGCGTATCTTTCTGCGTGTCGCCGTAGGCAATGGCGCGGTCATCTCAAGATCGGTAATGCCTACAAGCGCGTGTGCGGGCGTGTTGGCGCTCCATTGCATCAGCTCGGTAACCCGCTCGATGCCAACACCAGGTAACCCCGCTAAGAATGCTGCCCCAGGTCCTAACAACATTGCGGGTCTTGGCGGCAGCAGTTTATAGTCACTGTCCCGTTTCCGGCTTGCTAGTCGGATGATGCAATCCTCAAAGTCCTGATCCCCGCCGCAGAAGGCCACAAATATACCCATCTCCTGGATGGTCAGCAATGCACCTTGTACCGAGTTGTAATCCCAACCCGTGGGGCCGCGGCTGTCAGTAATAACGTGACCATCACCGGAACGGCGAAATTCACCAGTTACCACGAGGTAAGGCCAGGTGGTGATTTGCCCGGCAAGTTGTTCGTCTAACCGTAGTTCTGACATTCGCTGCATTTGGATCAGCAGTCGCTCGTCTCGCAAGCTGTTGAGAAAGTCGTCTGGAGTTTTGCGCTCGATCATCAGGATGTGATTGTCTTCGGTGACCACGTGCACGTCACCAGACTCAAGCAGCAATACCGAGCAGGGCGCGCCGCCGAAATTCAACTTCTGCACCCAGGTTGGTTCTCGGGAGTCGATTAAACAAGCAGCGATCTTATTCGCTGTCATCGCTAGATGCTCCAAAAAATTGTAGCGCGTTGTAAGTAATGATAATTACAGTCATGCCGACCCAAATCGCTGTTTTTGGGGCAAACCAAACCATCAATCCGCCCCAAAAGCAACCGTTTAAAAATGCGATTACTAGATATAGATTGTTATTATTTTTTGTGGTATCCATTGTCTTAGTCCTTTCACCTCCCCAGGTTTCCCCAGGGAGGCATAGAAAAGGAGGAATAACGATACTGGTCTCTCCCAGTTGTCACCCGTTACCGCCTATAGTTGCAGGGTTATAGGCTTTTCCCGTGTATGGGTGGCTCCATAAAGCCTCACGGGTTGCAGTTGAGCGGTCAGGATTGCACCTGATAAGCATCTAACATGCCCGCTCAAATATTAAATTATTAAGTCTGTTCCTTATTTGCTGCTTTTACGGCCGCTTCTAGATTAAGTGCATCTTCAGTGCAGCGCTTTATTGCCTCGGCAATCATTTCCTCAAAGGTCATATTCTCACTACCAGGTACCAATGCTGATGCAAAGCTCGCATCATCACCCAAGATAATGTCGTCAATAATTCTGCTCATCACTTCACCTCGGATATCATCATTTCAACGATCTCGGGGGAATCAACGGTGAAGAACTTGCTAATCAACGGCTGTTGCGCTAGCATTGTTGCCAAAGCGATCCGCGCCTTCTCAAGATCACCACCTGCATGACAGGCATTCTTCACATACACCTTGGCAAACTTCAAGGCGGTCTCACGGTCCTTGTCACCGCCATTGGTAGGTTGTTGTGCTGCGGTTTGCGCTACAGGTGCGCCGCTCTTGCCACTAGCTAGAATGTAATCTGTTCGGCATTCTGCTTCCGACGGGAACAGTTTCAGGAACTTGAATGCTGTTGCTTCGCGCTTTTCACCGGTCTTGTCGGTGTAGCTGCGGCCAGTAGATTCCATGTCTACCTTGACCCATGCCAGATGCAGCGCGGGTAATTCCAATACGCCAATCTCTCGCAAGCTCGGTAGGGTAATGTCCCCCCACTCGCCCCAGCCCTGTGCAATCGGCTCTCGTGTGATATCAAATTGCAGTCCCATATCAACTAGCGGCTGTAACACCAGCTGTACAGCTGTCACTGGTCGAGCCTCGCTACCATCGGGCATCACTGCGCCTTCGGTATAATCGACTTTCCCGACGCCCTTCATCAGAACTACCAGTCGTGGGAAAACGCTTACTTGGCCCCAGTACGCCTGGACCTGTTGCGGTGGGTTCATGGCTGCTTCCCACGGGTTTATAACTACTTGACTTGTCATAATTGACCTCCTAAATTGTGATTATTGGGTTCTGTTTGCGCACCGGCTGCCTCTAGCAGTCGGGCAATGTTTTGCAGTAAATAAATAGATATCCCTATGCGTCGTAATTCCTCCTCTCTTGACAACTCTCTGCTCAGTATTGGGAGCAACATTCGAGTAGCGTCCACTGCGCTTTCGGCTGCCTGGTCGCGGTATTCTTTCATTTTGTTTGGCCATTCGCGTGGGCTTGTAGACACTTCGTCTCCTGATAGGGGCTTGAAATCGCCCAAAATGGACCTAGAATCTTGCTTTGTTTTCATTGTTGCGATTCTTGGGGTATTCTGGTCACAGGTTCGTATAGATCAGGTTTTAGTACCGCCAGAGTATCAAATGCAAAATCTCGCCGCCAGTCGTGGTAATGCAGGGCGAGCGAGAGCAAATAGTACCGCCTCGGTAAATAAGTGCCGTCTTCCCAGTTTTTTACGGTCTGGTATGTCACGGACTGCGGAGCACTTTCCGAGAGCGAATCGGCAAAGGCACGTAAACTTGCGCCTTGCTTTCCTCGATAGATTTTTACAACTTCTGAAATAGTTTTCATGGTTACTCTTAGTACTGATGATGTTACTGATAGTAGCCATATTATACAACAAGTTGCGATCTTGTCAAGGTTTTTGACAAACAGAATATAATGAAATTATGGATACAATGAAACTAGGAAAGTGGCTTGAAACGAAATATCTCGAGTGGCAATTAGAAGAGGGGGGAAGGCGCTCGATGGACGAATTTGCCAGTTACCTGGGGATAAGCCGAGCCACGGTCAGTCATTTGATTTATGGCAAGAGATCACCAAGCCCAGATATGGCTTATAGATTGGCGGAAAAGCTCAACGACGAAACCATACTAGACATAATGGGATTAGCGCGCACCGATCCACAGATGAAAGAATTGATTAATCTTTATGATGCTGTCCCCCAGGAACATAAAGTAGATGCTATAGATGAATTTCATAAAACACTAACTGATAAGGGGTGGATTGATAAAACATAAATTACCAGGCGCTTCCAGGGTATAGACCTTTTCCTTTTGAGAAATACGAATATTTTTTTCGTCAATAACTTCTACAATTAACCCATCGGGCGATATGAATTTTTCACCCACACAAACGCTACCAGAGTGTAAAATATAAATGATTTGTTGTGTAGTCATTGAGCGTTCTCCCCGCAATTAGTTTAGCACATATGTTCTAATTCGACAAGAGGAAAAAGCCGTGAAAATAAATCTTAAATCGCTTGGGAATACAAAACTAATAATACTGGGATTGTCACTTGTAGTAATATCTTTCTGCTGCGGGGGCGGGATTATTGGCCTGGTAGTGTCCTCCCCCAATACCGAGCAAATAGAAACCATCACCAAGGTAGTAGAGGTAACCAAGTTGTACCCATCTCCAGTATATCTGTCTCCAACGCCTTACCCGACATATACAAAGTATCCAACATTTACACCAGTGCCTATGACGTCTACGCCGAGTGCATTTGTTGAGCAGTATCGTTTCGCAGGATCAGGAAAGGGGACCACGGAAACCTTTGGATTGTCTAAAGGGATATTAAAGATTTCTTGGCAATACATCGGAGACAGCAATTACATTCTATACTTATGGGATTTGTCAACATCAGAAAAAGAACTTCTTTCTAATAGTATAGGTTCAGTAGAAGCCAGTGCGCTTCTCCCCGTAGCTGGGGGATCTGATTATATGTTTGAAGTTCTTGAAGGGACTGGTACATGGGAGATCATCGTAGAGTATAAACCTTAAACATCTACCTTAGACCTCTAGGGCACATAAAACCAAACATGACCACAGTCCTCATAGCAACCAACAATGACTACACTAGACGGCTATAGTACTTAAGCACAGTCCTCATTCATGGGGTGCAAGAGGTCGGAGGTTCGAATCCTCTCGCCCCGACTGAGGAACCGCTAAGGTAGTCAAAATAACTACACTAGCGGTCTTTGGTTTTAATCAAGACCAACCGGAGCACTCTTATGTCACTTGCAAAAGCCATTGAATTATTTTTGCTTACCCTGGCAGCAAACGGATATTCAGAAAACACGATCGAGTTATATCGTTGGGCGCTCGGTATTATGCGAGGCTATTTCCAAAATTCAACTGTTGAATTTATAACGTCTGAAAAGCTAACTGCCTTCTTCGCCTGGCTAAACCAGGAGTACACACCCAGCAGGGCAGGGGGGGATAGATCGCCACTTAGCAAACGATCAGTAGAAAACGTGTGGACCGCGGTTAGATCGTTTTATAACTGGTATTCTAGTGAATTTGACGCGCCGCGGCCGGATAACAAAATCAAACGTCCACGTTACGCGCAAACAGACATCACCCCATATACTGAGCAGGAGATCAAAGATTTGCTCCAGGCATGTGAGTATGTCCAGGCAAATACGACTAAGCGAAAACCATTTAGAATGAGACGACCCACGGCAAAAAGAGATGTCGCCATTATTTTGATACTTTTAGATACAGGCTTGCGCGCTTCCGAACTGTGTCGCTTGCAGGTAATTGACCTGGACCAGATTACTGGTGAGCTGATCATTCATCCCTGGGGCAGCGGACAAAAAACAAAACCACGCTCGGTATATATTGGGAAACGTGCCCGCATTGAAACAATCAAGTATCTGGGGGATCGTGCTTATGGTCCATTGTTTATTACCGAGCGGGGCAACGCCTTTAATCGGGGGTTGTTACGTCACTTGATTTGTCGCTGCGCCAAGCGTGCTGGAGTCAAGAACGCGACGCCACACAGATTCAGACACACATTTGCTATTCAATATTTACGAAACAGCGGAGATGTATTTACGTTGCAGAGACTGTTAGGTCATTCGTCTTTGGATATGGTTCGGCGCTACCTGGCGCTTGCCAATGCTGATGATCAGTTAGCGCACCGCCGCGCTAGTCCGGTGGACAACTGGCGGCTATAGGGGAGTAAATAAGTTTCATGGTTTCGATAAGAATAATTATCATCACCATGAGCGCATCTTAAAAATGGTCACATTGGACTTGTTTGTATCCGTTTTTACTTTTAAATCTTCACCATTGGAGTTGTAGCGCAACTTCACACTAATTGTTACAGCTGCGGCTAAATGTATTTCGATCATCCAGGAGAAGTTCAATTCTGTTGTGTGAGTCACATGTGAAAAATATGTGTAAGGTGATCGAATATGGCCGAGGCCCGTTTGTTCAACATAGAAAACAACGTAATCATTGGCATCGTACGTTTGAGATGATGTCAAAACATTCGCTGCCACTGTGTATAATCCGGTTTCTGGGACTGTATACACCCATGAACTACCAGTGGTTACTAATCCGTGAATATCAGATATCTTGTTGTTGAAATCAATGATCGTGGGCGTGTCCGCTGTTATAGATTGATCCGATGTTCCCCGACTGTACAAAACATAATAAGCAAACGGGTTTGAATAATCAACCTGTTCTGCTTCGGCTAATCGTTTTTCGAGCCGTATTACCCGTTCGGCAATGGCTGTTATCGAATCTGTCATCGCAGTTGAAATATAGTTATATTGCTGTTGTAATAATCAGCAACCACTGCACCAGTACTGCTGAGTGATTCATACTCGGCCAATACGCTAATATAATCATCTTCTGTCAGATACATTGGGATTGTGAATGAGAAGTTCAGACCAATAGTGTGCCCCGATTGCACATTGTAAATATATGGATTGCGCACATGACCAAGAGCGTTTTGGTTGATGTAGAATGTTACATAATCACTAGCTTCATAGGTTTGCGACAACCAGGAAATGTTCGCATTGATGATATACAACCCCGTTGCCGGGACTGTGTATTTCCAACTGGCGCCCGTTGTTACCAGGCTAAAAGCATCGCTCGCACTATAATTGAAATCAATAATTGTCGCTGTTCCCACTGTTATGGATTGATTGGACGTACCCCGTGTATAAAACGCATAATGAGTATAAGGACCTGTTTTGTCCACAGATGTGAAGCGCTCTATTCGGCTTTCCAGGTAGTTGATCCGTTTGATAAGTTCTTCAATCATGGGGTTTCCATCTCGACTTTGATTGTCTCCTCACCTAGTTCGTTAATCGAAACAGTTATTGCATTTACCTTTTGAGTGAGTTCTGTATCATCATAGGGGTTCACCGCAGTTACTAAATCGCCCAAGGTGTAATGCACGCCGTACATAGCTGATGGTGTTTGCAATACATCAAACTCAAATGATTTGACTGCTGCGTACTCAGCCAATCTTTCATCTCCCCGCGAGTTTAGCCCAGCAGAGGTTGCCACATCGGTTGCCGCTACAAATGTTTCAATGTTGTTTGTCGTCGCGTTGTAGTTTGTTCCGGTTCGAATTACTAACATTCGACTGGACAACTCCCCCTGCCCCCCAGCAATGGCCACCGTGACTTCTTCAATACGATTGTCTTCATACACCGGGTTCGCCATATTTCCCCGGTTTAATGCGAAATAAACGTCTGACGTTTTATCAGTACCGAGCTGCCCCGTGTACCAGCGATATTCCCAGACAGTTGGGCTTGTTTTGACTAGATCAAAGTCGCCGTCACCAACAAGCGATAGTTTCTTCAATGCCTCCAATACATTTAGATACGCACAATAGAAATCAATCGAGTTGCCTTCTCCCCCGTCAGCTTCAACAGTCAACCCAGGTATAGCACCTTCTCGTAATCGCCCATTGGCTACGGTTGCGTCCGCTGTGCAGTTGTATTTAACAATCAGGTTACCGATCGTTTCTACTTTTTCCGATGTGTATTTACTGCGGTTATCTGTAGCCGTGTACCAGGCGACGATCCGCCAACTCAGCATAGACAGTAACCCGCTGCAGGTAATCACCGCTTTGGACTGTTCATCGTATGACCAGGTTAGTTTTCGATACAGTCCAACGATCTCACGGGTCCAGTCTTCATCATCTGGTTTTCGCCACACTTCCACCTGCCAGTTGTCGGCAATGTTGCTCAGTATGGGATGATCGCCCCGAATCCCAAATTGCACGATGCCAGCATTATTCACTCGCCTGGTATAGGCTAAATAATTGAAATCGGTCAACACATACTGTTGATCACCGGACGAATCATACACGTCCAATCGATATGAGTTCATACCTATTCAGGTCCTATTGCCAGCCAGAGAATTACAGCTGTACCAACAGTACTAGCAGAAATATCCCACGTCCAATATGTAAATCCCGTTGTGGAAATGCCTGTTATTCCAAATGTGACATCTTTTTCTTGTCCTATGCCCAATTCCCCACGTGATAAAAACACAGTCGGCCTTTCGCTAAATGCAACAGGGAATGTAACTGAATAGCCTGTAGCCGTACTCATTGATCCTGTTTGCATCCTGACAGTTGTTGGTGTGTAATCTGTTGTACCAGCAGTGTACCAATAAACACCACCGCCCTGCCGGCGGTAAAGTTGTGGTACCCGATTGCCAACTTTAGTGTCATCAACGGAATCGTTTGCCAGGTGCTCAGTATCAATTGATCCATCTACATATTGATTAGAGTCAACACTATTGGCAGCCATTTTCTCTAGGGTAATTTGAGCATTAGCGATATGCTCAGTATCAATTGATCCATCTACATATTGATTAGAGTCAACACTATTGGCAGCCATTTTCTCTAGGGTAATTTGAGCATTGGCAATATGCGCGGTATCAATTGAGCCATCTACATACATCTGAGAATCAATAGAATTGTCTCCTAAATCTGCATAAACTCTTTCATCAGTCAGGATCACGGCACCATCAGTATCCACCAATGCCTGATACAACATGATATCGTATGTAGTACCACTTGTTTGCGTTACCGCTGGCGCCGATGGAGTCACCGCGTCTGTGCCCGCGATCCGGTACAAAGAAACATTAAAATTAGCCCAATCGGCGCGCAACACGAGCCTATCAATGCGGGTATTTCCCCCACCTGACGCGCTCGGTATATTGATGTTCTGACTGGCATCGTTATAGTACCACTTGCCGTCAACCAGGCCCCCGCCCGTATTCATGGCCACGGTGTTAGCTCCGGTTACGGTACATGCCAGATCATTCAAATAGTCAGATGCAACGCCTTCAAATCCGTTACAAGCGGCTAAAATCTTAAGCGCGGTCGACCAATGTATTTGAGTATAACTTGCTTGCTGATCGCCGGTCGCCGTTCCGGTAGTTGTCCAAAATCCTGAAATTTCTGCCATGATGACTCCTATATTCCTAAATACCGTTCTGTCCAGTTAATATCAACTGATGTATTCTGATTGGCGCTTAGGCCAAATGCTGTTATTGAGTTTACGCCGCCTAAGGCAATTGGTTCAGGCACTAATGACCATGTTGATAGATCGCTGTCACTTGTTAAATTGCTGATTCTATTGGTTCCAGAATTGTCGATAACAGTTTTGTATCCATATCGACAATCAATATCATAATATGTACCAGCTGATATTGTTGTTCCGGTAAAGTCCAGTTTTTTTCCCGTTGAGTTGTTTGTAATCACACAACTAACAATAGGCCCGTTAATTCTGATTCTTGGATATGCTGGGAAGCTGCCTGAATAGGTCACTGGAACAGTTGCACTAACAGTAGTACCACCAACTGACATTGGGATAACAGTTGGAACTTCCATAAGATCAGCGCCAGCACCAACAGAGAAACTGTAAGAATCACCTGTTGACTTATACCAGGTCGGATCATTGGCTTTCAGATCCACAACTAGAGTTTGATTCCAGCCCATCCGTTCCGTTGACGGCATTGCCATTTGAGCAATGTAATTCATATCTAATCTATAGGTGCGCGCGTCCAATTGCATTTGCAGAATAACTTTACTGTTCACCGGGGAAAAAATACCGAGCAGACTGGCGCGCTTTGAGAACATTTCGGCGCGTGTCTCGGCGATAATATCCAGCACCAATCTGACCATACGCGGATCTAATCGATAGCCCCGGTCCGTATCGCCGTGCTGCAGCGGGCCGCGTTCTGACAACCTCCGCATGGGAGCCATACCGAGCCCATCATCGCCTATCCAATAGCAATAGGTACCGTCATCTAGTGGATATGTTACGCCGTTTACGATTGCTGATAAGGTCATAAAATTATCCGTATAGCATTTCTAACAACCTAACTGTTGAGGTCAAGTCTTGCTGCGGCTGCCCAGTACCGGTAAGATTGATTTGGAAACTGTTATTAATCATGTGATTAGGTACAATCGTGCCGTTTTGCATAGGCACAAACAGTTCTGGACCACGTTCACCCACAATATAAGGTGTGCCCTGGTCTACTGGACCACCTGCAGCCCGTCCTGAGCCTGGTACATGTGTTCCCGTGGTTGTGTTGCGGGTGATCACATCGATGTAAACGGTTTTGTTTTTCATGTTTTCGATGGACGTACGCAGATTATCAACTGCGTTCATGTAGCCCCGTGTCGCTTCTTTCGCATCGATTACACCATTTTTGTTGATGTCGTAGATTGCATTCAACCTTTCCACGCCTTTGTTTAGCGCTAGGGTTCGTTCGTCCAGTATTCCCCAGGATCTCCCCAGTTCTATTGCCGCGGCTTCGTCTAGATTTTGAGCAATCTTATTGAATAACAGTTTCTCGGTATAAGCTGCAGTAATGTCACTAAGTCTGGCTACTTGTGTTTCTAATGCTCCACCAGCTGAAGCAGCACTGTCTATCGCCGCCTTATCTTCTTCTAGCATAGCGCGGTTTTCGTCTATTGATGTTGTCCACTTGTCGGCGGCTTTGTCAGCAGCTTCGATCTTCTCCTGCAACCACGCAGTAGCATCAGATACGTCATAACTTGTGAAATAGACTTTGTTTAGTTGCTCCTGAGACTCTCCCCAGGTGATGGTACCCGCAGATACGGCTTCTTTTAATTCGTGTTCAATTTTAATGTTACTCGCTATTACATCAATCAATCCACTAGTAGCTTCTCTGGTGTCTCTAATTGCGGGCATTAATTCCGAACCCAATGCTTCTTTCAAATTGCCGACACTGTTATTCCATGTATCCGCCCCACTGCCTGCTTCGTGCATCGCTTCAGCTGCGCCGCCGTATTCTTTATTTAGTTCTGCTAAAATAAGCTGTTGGGCACCCATAGTATCGCCAGCGGCCATCATAGTAGCAATCAAATCACGCTGTTGATCATTTAGATTCACGCCGACACGCTTCAGTGCAGTGACGCCTTCTATTGGGTCCTGGAGCGCTTTACCTACCATGACAATACTGCCCTGCAGGTCCGTGCCCATTACTGCGGACATGTTCAGCGCGGCATCAATAGCATCAGGAAATACCGAGCTGCTAACATTCGTGAACGTCAGCATCAAAGCCGAGTTCTTTATAATCAGGTCATCTTCAACGCCCGTTGTTCGCGACAACGATTCGGCTAATTCGTTTACCTGGTTTGCTGTGATTCCTGCAGCGCCGCCAGTGGATTTCAAGACAGCCTCAAGCTGTGCTTGCGCTTGTGCAGCGGCTTCGGCTTCGACAATTGAATCTCGCAAAAATCCAACCAGTAGATCAGCAGCTTTGGCAATCAGTCCAGCTTCTACCATTGCGCCGAGCGCTTTGCCAATTCCACCAACAGCCGTTTCAAACTTACTCGTACCTTTACCGGCTTCTTCTGCGGCTTTGCCCAGGTCTTTTAAATCATCTTCTACCTTGTCCACACCTTTGGATAGGCCATCGATTTGGGCATCAATGATAATCTCAACTTTTGATTTTGCCATGAGCACTTTTTGCCTTAGTTTCCCGAACTTGCGATTCTATGTTCATACAGACAATATGCGCAAGAATTACCTCAGCATCTTGTTCGTCCAATTCTCGTGGCGTGCAGTGATACACGTCTCGACATAGCCAGAGTTCTTGCATTTCTGGCGGCGGCGGTGTAGATTTCGACGGGGTATACAGAGCCGCAGCCGCCGCCAGTTTTAGTTTTTTTCCGTTTCCTCGGTTAGCTCGAGTCGTCCAGTGAGCGCTTTTGCGGCGACCTCTGCGAGAAATTGTATTTCCTCATCGTACAGCTTATCGAGATCGTCCAGTGTGCTCGGTATGGGGAGAGGGTTGCCTTCACCGTCCACCCAGTTCCAATCATACAGATAATCAACGATCGCACGTAACGATTCATAGGTGCCATCTTTGGCGGCTTGCTGTATCTGTTTGCGCTCGCCCCAAGTTATCCGACGCCATAGGATGTAAGCGCCTTTGCCCTGGACCTTGGACGCATCAACCTTTACCGAGCTAGTTCGTGCTACCATGTACTACCAGTCGGAATCGTGGATTGAGTAATGCTGCCGACGTTCATAGTTATTTCAACTAAAATAGCATCTGGCGTATCAGCCGAACCGCCCGGGTAAGGCGGATTGATCACGGTTCCTACGCTTGTAGTGTACAAGTAATCGCCAGAGTCACCGCCGCCAGGTGACCAACGAGCGTACAAAGCCGATCCGGCCTCATAGGCAGTCTTGGCCATAGCATACAGTTTACTAGCTTCTTCGGTGTATACGCCCGATATGGTTACACCCAGAAAACCGAGCTTGCCATATTTCACGATCGGCGTGTTACCATCAAACGTGAACACCTCACCGGTTTGCCTTTCGCCGCCGGATATCTGAACAGCATTAGCATAACCGCTAACATCAGTCCAGGTACTCCCATCAGCTGAAAGAGCGACGTACATCTCATTGGCGGACATCCCGCCCGTTGTTTGTGCCATAGTATCTCCTTATCTTCCGTTTATGGTGGCGACAACCGCCCAATAGGTTGTGCCCGCAATCTGTACCTGGACGTTTGTCGTCATGGTCCATGTCAACGCTGCGCGCCCAATGGACGCTTGCCGTAACACACTCGATAGGTTGTCCATAATGTCAACCGTTGCGGCGAAGTTTACGCTTTGAGTATCCTGCGCAACTGCTTCTACCACAACGATCAGATCACAAATAAGAGTCGGCCATCCGCCTGCAGTCTGGAAGGTCATTGCGGTTTCTTCGCCGCTCGGTAATCCTGGATACATTGCGGGCAGGTCCGCACTTGATATGCTCTTTGGCGGCTCGGTATACTTCCGCTGGACGCCCACAACAGTAAGACTGGTTAGTGCATCAACAAATGATCGGTAACCGGTAATGATCATCAAAACCCCTTTCGAAATGGCGCTAAAATCAGCTGCACGTCTCTGGGAATGCCTTGGGGAATTTGAATAATACCCGCGTCGGGAATCGCAGTAGTATCGAACACGCCCGCGTCTTTTTGCCGGTAGAAGTAGGCTGCCAGTCTGGTACACGCGTGTACGATCTCAGCAGGAGCGGTAACCGCCCAGGCCCAGCGACCAGTAATCTCGATCCCGTTTTGCGGGTCGGTCTGGTACGTCCAAGAACTGCTGCACGATGACAGCAACTCAATCGCATGATACGGTGTAACATTACGGGGGTGCGTAACATAATCAGCAGCAACTATAGTAACTGGGGTAACTGCGTCTGCGTTAGTCACAACACTGGTGATCTGCGCTAGGTCATCATCCAGGTACAACAGGCGGCCATCCGTATCACGGCCAACGGTAAACATATGGGTTGCGTCTACAGTAGATTCGAATTTTCGTCCACAATAGGCGTCAATCGTCCCCTGAGCGCGGTCGATAAGTATATCTAGCAACTTGTCATCTGTAGTTGCACTTACACCGAGGTAGTTTCTTAAATTAGAAACGTTAGAATATGCCATTGTTTATGCCCTTATAAGGTCGCCCAGCTTGATATCAAACTCGCCCAATGCGCCAATATCAATAGTCAGTTCGCCTTTCTCATTCACGGGGATCCCAGTTAGAAACTGATTGCGGTAAAGCCGTGGTTCGTCCGGGTCTGGCCAGATGATCCGGGGCAATGGCGTCATGGAAATATGCCCACAGACTACGGATAAATCACATTTCTGTTTGAATCCATTTTGCTGCAGGTCCCAGGCGAATACCCAATCGTTGTGTACCGTAGCGTGATTCTCATCAGTTCTGAATGGCAATGCTTCCAAAACATTCCTACGTATCAGCGTACACCCCATACCGAGCCCAACGACATCGATCACCTTACCCCAGGATGCTTTAGCATAACTTGGGTCTTTGCGGATAGATCGCCCGCCGTCCATATCGAGCGATGTCCAAGCGGACCATGTACTCGTATTCTTGAAACAGTACAGCCCATAAGCCACGTCTGTGTCAGCCTCAAGCAGCTTCGTCAGCGCATTGCTCGGTATTACCATGTCGCTTTCAACAGTAAGCAAATAGTCGTAGTTATTATTTAGTACAAAATCGCGTGCCTTGTTGTAGTTGTGCGCGATGTTATGACGGCCGTTATTATCAAAGTAGGGATTGTCTCCCTTACTAAACCACATATCAACAACAGGATAATCCTGCCTAAAAATGCTCTCGTTCGTGCGCCCAAATATTTGCGGCATCTTGCCGCCATGGTTATTAGTCTTTGGGCTAAGTGGACAGAATATTAATACTTTCACTGGTCACCCTTTCTTGCATAAATTTCCATCATGTTACCAGGGAAGGCAAACCTATCCTTGATACCGAGCAGACGGAAAGCAAACTTTGTGAAATCAACCCATGGGTTTGAATAGGGACCATCCCAATAGGGGTGTAGCACTTCGGCTTTCGAAAAGCCTAGATTGTCCAGTATGCTCAGTATTTCCCTATGCCCTGGTATCCACCAGTTACGCGGTGGGTCCAACGCGGGAAGACTCCCAAACAGCCTGTAGCACAGACTATCAGCGTCCGGTTGCGCCAAGATCGCTAACAGCCCGCCAGGTCTCAACACTCGGGCTGCTTCTTTCAGCGCGGTAAACGGCTCGTCGATGTGCTGCAATACTCCCCGGAATACAACTAGGTCAAATGCTCCATCCGCTAAGACAGCGGGCTTGACCATATAGATTCCTTTGCTTTCGCAAATGTCAATGCAATAATCACTGACTTCGATCCCGTATTTTTTCCAGTCAATAAACAGATCTAAAAACTGTCCTTCCCCGCAGCCGTAATCTAAGACCAGCTTTCCCGTGATGCGCTCGGTAACACGCTTATGCTCCTGCGAGTATGCGATCTCTCGTTGGCTAGCAGTATGTTTGCGCATTTCAAAATAGCTGGTTGAGTACATACTACTCCTGGGGGCTGACAGAGCAAGGAGGGTGCCCCGCCAGCCCATAAGTAGGAGGAAGGAGAGTAGCGCTAGACAGGTCTACGCTACGATCTCATCAACAGATGCAAGATCGCCGAATGTGGTCGCTGTAGTAGCGGCAGAGAATCGGCTCTTGAATGCCAGGGTCAACACGCTCTGACCATTGTTACCCGTGCCAGTTACCCCAGCAACGTACAAGCGGCCTTTCAAGTAGCGATATCCGGCGGTTAAGTCGGATGCGCGCACGTTGATGATCGCTTGCTTGTTGTGATCGGTCCCGGCCTGGGTCAGCTGGGTGATTGCCTTACCCGTGATCGGGGTGTAAGTCCCACCAGACGTGGCACACTCACAAACCTTGAAGTCGATGGTGTTAGGTTTTTGGATATTGCCAACCATGACAATAAACATAACTTCATCATGCACCGACATATCAATAGCGTCACCCAAGGTAGTACCCGATGCCCGATCAGCAGGATCGATCACGGATACAATTGCAACTCGTTCGGATGGTAGATGTTCAGCCATTTTTATACTCCTTATGCGGCAGCTAATGCCACGTATGGGCTAACTTGCGTAGCGGCATCTTCCAGGGTGATTTCGTTGTTCAGCCACGGCTGGCCATCAACCCGGTAGGTGAAGCGCCAAGCAGCCTGGTCAGTTACAAACGCGTAGTGCTCGCTGTAGGCAATGCTGATTTGTTGGCGGTCACCGATCAGATAGTAACTCGGATCAACTAACAAAATGTCACCAGCAGTGTTCAAGCCTGGTAACGCGCCAGTTACATACAACGGCATACCGAGCAGCTGCACAGGCATACCAGAGCGAAGGTCATTCATCCATGCCAGTGGACTGGACACAAGCCCAATCAATTGTTGCACAACTGCTGGGTTGATGAACCAGGCGCCCTTACCCCAGGAACTTGGTAGAAGGTCACCGACCATTTCGCCGATATCATCCAAAGCCACCTTGGATGCAGTAGCTCGGGTAGCGCTTATCAGCGCGCCGCTCTCTAAAATACCGAGCGGTTTGCCAGCGCCATCACCACGGAAGAATGCATAGTTTTCCTTGGAACCGATCGCTCGACCAAACATGGTGGTTAGCAGTGTTTCAACAGATGCAGCTGCATCAGCACGCACTTCATTGGATGCCAGGGAATAGCCGGCCAACTTGTGAGCAACTAGCTCGATCATGCGGAAACGAGGTTCGCTCTCAGTGAGCGTATCAGCCTCGCCCTCCCAGTAGGCTACGACACCAGCGGAGAACGCGGTATCGCCTGCACTAGGAGCAGTCTCAACATCTAATGCTGGGACTTCCAAGGTTTTGCCAGTCATGGGGATTACAGTCGCACCAGCGCGCCGAAGTACCGAGAACGGTTCTGCAGCTGCGATCAGTGGCTGTACAAACTGAGTAGGCACCAGGTACCCGCCAGTAGAACCAGCGTCTTCGGCTAGTGCGGTTTTGTAAACGCTTTTTACGCGTTTCACATTGCCGTTTCGAACAGCAAGCAGGAAATCGCCAAAGCTCTTGGCCTCGGGGTGATCTTCTTCGCTGTCAGGAGCGACATAGCCCGCGTCTTTCAATGCGGGTGACTTTTCAATTAGCTCGGTAAGCAGCGTCAACCGTTCCTGCAGTGCTTTGATAGCAGGGTCTTCGACTTCAGCAGGTTTGTCCGGCTTCACATCCGGCGCTTTCACCTGAGCTTTTAGGAGGTCTTTGTATTCCTCCATAGATAACGTTATGTCAGACATGTTATGTGTCTCCTTATTTTTCAAATGGGTGGAGTCTTTGGCTAGCTTTTCCGATGCTGCATTGCCCAAAGCCTTGCCGGCTTCTTTTGGGACTAGTGCCTTTAGCTCTGGAAATTCTTTTGCCAGTGCCTTTAACCGCTCAACACCCAGGGTTCGGGGTTCTGCGGGTGTAGGAGTAAGAGAGAACTCAATAATCGGCCATCGCTTGATCGTTTTGCCTTCACGCTCAACGAGGTGCCCAACTGATCCACTGGACCATCCCAGGATGCCTTCTTCTACTAAACGTAGAATTTCATTGACATAGGCTTTGTGTCGGTCCAACTGCGCTTCAACCCATAGCCCCGAATCGTTGGGGGTTACGGTTGCATTGCCCAGCATGTGTTTGACTTCGTGCTGCAGTGTATGATCATAGAAGACCATTTTCACGGGCACCAGATCCAGCATAAAATCGGTGTCCGGCTGGAAATTCTCGCCTTCTAGATCCTCGCCCCCATAGATGACACCGTAACCAGCGACCACTGCATTCTCGTCGTCCATAGATTTGATAACTGCGGTTTGATTTAGTTTAGGCATAGTTTTTTCCCCTTATGAGTTGTTCCAGTAAATAAACAAACCCGGGCTGATCCCATTGATTACCGATAAATTCTTTGCGCCAGGCTGTTGCTTCGTGTTGTGCGGCCCAGCTCATCAGCTCGGTAAGAGCGTCTACGTCTAATCCGTCCGCATCGTAGGGATAGTGCATGACGTCACGATATAAACCCCAGTTCTTTACATACTTTAGAGTCTCAGGGGAGTAGCCGTCGTATGGCTCGGTATTTTGGCCATACATGATCGTAGGTTTACCGAGCGCGACGGCCAGGTATGCGATCGTGCCATAGCCAACAACTAGATCGGCTTTCTCGATGGATGCAACCGCGCCGGCTAGAGAGCGGTTAGATGGTTCGTACTCAACGGAATCCAGCACATCAATATTGTTATGTTCTGCAAGCCCGACAAGGCGAACTCTTAGATTTATGCCGCGAATCTTTGTAAGATTAGCAAAGATTGCCCGATTGGCTACTTCGCCTTCTGGCGGCAAATAGCCAGTTCCCTGGGGGTGCCATGGAGCAAATAGAACATTGCGCGCTTCTGTTGGTGCAAACGAATGCTGCTTGCAGTAGTGCCACCCGATTACATGCACTGGATACGGATACCCGTATGCTTCCATGACTCGTTTTTGCCCTGGAGTCTGCGCCAGGTAACCACGGGTGTACTCGTGCGGTTTCCAGATACCATCCCAGCAGGTGAGCGGCATGGCTCCGTGAGAGTAGAGATATACTTCCGCTCCCTGTGCATATGCCTGCTCAATCACTTTTGGGTAATGCGCAATCGGCCCGTCGAAGTCAATCAGCAACAGGTCTGCATAAGAGTCAACTACTTGGTGACCAGCTTGTTGTATCGCCCGTCTCAGGTGGTATGCTTTGTCTTGGTGGTCAGAAATTTGTATTTTCATAGTTAATCAAAAAGCGTTAATAAAAAAGCAGCCCGGATAACAAAACAAACTCGTTTGAGCTTGCTTGCTTTCCGGGCCGCTGCAATTACTTGCCTTTGGGTCCGCTTACGTTTTTATCACCTTTTGAGTCTCTTGATTTAGACTCTTCTCAGTGAACGTGTTCCAGCAAATCTAGTTACATTGTAACACGATTAATACATATAGCAACCATTAAATTACAAGTACACGATTCCAATACCGCCAAAACTCGCACCTTCGCCGGCGCGTAGTTCCCTGGTCGCATAACCCGCCGCTTGTATCTCGCGCCACAATTTTCCCACCTGAATATGTGGACTAAACTCAGGTGTCATCAGATCGTGAAATACAATAACACCACCAGGCCTAACTAGCGGTCCATAAGTTAGAAAGTCGTACTTTGCGCCTTCGTACGTGTGTACCGCGTCAATAAATAAGAAGTCAATCCATCCATCTAGATACTTAACAACTTGTCTGAATACTTTTGGGTCGTCTGATCGCCCAATGATACTGTGTTGAACCACACCAACCGGCGCCCAAGTTGCCCATTGGGCAGGCAACTTCTCTCGCTCGGTATCTGGCATGTTCTGTAAGATGTCAATATTCACCACTACCGAGCCCGTTTCGGCCCCTTCAAGCCAATAATAGAGCGTTCCCCCGTACTGTGAGCCGATCTCTAACACGTGTTTGGGCTGCAGCTGGTCATAGATTTTTATCAACTCACGCAATTCCCAATCGAGTTGAGCAGTTACGATTACGCCTTTATGCTGCTCTGTGCTTCGGTTTGATCTGCTGTACCAATCTGAAAACATTAGTCCAGCGCCTTATCTATGTACTCTTTGATAAATTGATTGATTTTTTCCGCTTCTTGTTCGGCTATTTCCTCGTCTGTCTTCCATCCGATCCGTTTGAGCGCTCTTGCCTGCATGGTACCACTGTGCACCCAATGAGCGTAACTCACTTTGTTACCGATGACTGCAGTTAATCCACCGTTCTTTACTTCTGTAGTCCACTGCTGCCCCAGTTGTTCTGAGTTCTTCTTACCATGCCAACCGCCGCTAGCTACGGGCCACTTCTGCCCCCAACCCCGCTCGTACCAGGTATTCCATCCACCCCCAGGTGTATATGTCCTGGGAGAGTTAGCGTAAGTCGCGGCTGGGTATTTCTTGACCTTGCCCTCGATGTGTACAGCTCCAGCTTTCACGCCAGCAACGATCTGTGGTTGGATCTGTTTTAGTTTCGCCTGGATTTCTTCAATCCCTTTTATCGTCACTTTTGCCATCGGGCAACTCCCAACTGATAAAACATCGGCAACGCGGGTGAGCGGGTACAGTTAGATTATCATTCCAATAGGGACGTCTGCCTTCTGTGTATCCCGTCGCTGGTTGTTGGTTCAGCGGTCCACAAATCGGACAAACCAACTCATCGTTGCGCGTGTTCCATATTGCCGTCATTAGTATTCCCGCTTTCGCCAGCTCTTGCCCTACTTCGATCTCGCCCTCAGCTGCGGCGCGAGTCACTTCTGTTATGGCAATCATCTCAGCACGTACGGGGGAAAAGATGCGCGCCAGTCTCGCTTCCAGATCCGCCCGGGTCATTCCAGTATCAAAGAATGCGGCAATAGCCTCCTGTACTGCGCGGCGGGTGGTCTCTGTAATATTCTTAATCAACTCCCCTCCATACCGAGCAGCCCAGTTAGATGCCCGGGTATTGATTAGTCCCCAATCCACGCCAATCGGAAGCGTGCCTATCAGCCGTTCAGCTGCATCCAAAAACAGATTAGTTAAAAACGGCATTAGCGCGCCGCGTAACTCAGTTGTGATTTTACTCCAAAACGATAGCGGTACTCGCCCATAATCTGGCGGGTCACCCAGCAATGTCAGCAGCTCTTTTCTGTGGGCAACAGACAACCGGCTAAATCGTTTCGCTAGTTCCGCTTCGAGTTCATCACGATTCGGGATTTCCATTATGGGTAACCAATCCACATATCCGAGAAGACAGATTTTACATCGTCTTCTGTTTCGCATCCTTCTAGCGCACCAGTAATCGCGGCGTGTGTTACCGGGTCAATGTGCTCGGTAATAAAACTAAACTCCATGGGTCGCTTTGCCTTGATCCGCTTGACGGCTTTTGTTCGCCATTTATCCAAGTCAATAGTGCGCAGGTCCGGCTTTGGTTCTGGCTTAGGCGCCGGTTCTGGTTGTTGTTCTTCCTGTACGGGTTCTGCCTGCTCGGTATTTGGGGGGGCTGCTTCTCTGTGGGCGTTTTTCTCCTTGATCATATTTTCGATTGCCAGCCGCGTGTCTAAGTTCAGGTCATATCCCAGGATATCCGCGGCTAGTAAAAATTCTTCCGGCTTATCCAGTGCGATTATCAGCTCATTGATCGATGCCGCCCGTGCATTCTCATCTTCCTGGAATACATCCAGGTTGTTTGGAGTAAATTTCAACGATAGTCCCAGAGGAGCAAGCACCTGGTCGTTTAGAACTTCTTCGATCAAACTGCATTCGGGGATGATCGTCTTAGAATAAAAGTGCAGATCGTCTTGCTCTGCGGTCGCTCGGTTAGACGCGTTCGAGAACATGATCGAGTAGGGAATACCCAGTGCCGCGGCAATGTCAATCCGCTTGCTCTCGGTCAGATCATTATTTTGCAGCGACTCCAGCCCTTCGCCCACGACCACGGGTTTAACTGTCTCGGCGTTAACAATATCCGTCTGCCATGCCCGCTCAATACCGAGCACACGACGCCACCACAACTTGAGTCGGTCTCTCTCCTGGGGAGCAATGTTGCTTGTAGTCAGCAGGGTTGTCTTGACTGCGCCATGGGCAAAGAAGGCTTTAGAAAACTCATCTACATTAAGTAACACGCCTGCCGCATTGGCTGCGCTCTTGGCGGCACTGGCCTGGGGTGCGCCGATCTCTACAAACGGGTCATAGCTCCAAAAGTAAACAATATCATCAGCAGTGTATTTAGTTATTTTCCCACCTATGGACCTGGAAAACGCAATCTCACCAGTATTTTCGTTAACCCTATAGGTTATGCTTGTTGGATTAAGATAGCGTAGTCCCTTCTGCGCGTACATAGATTTGAGCTTGAACAGATACGCATACCCAAAGATTGTCAGTGCCGCTTCAACAAGTCCGAAAAGCGCACCTGGTTTAGGCAAGAACTTGACCACGTTTTTGTAGTCGTCCGAGTTGTCAATCTCGGTATCTCCCCGAAAGATCGAAAACGGCATGCTGCTTACCGCATTGGAGCGTAAGCCCACACCGCGGAATAGCCAGGGGACTGCTCGGTAATAAGTACCGAGATCGTCTTCGTCCGCGGGTTTGCCTGTAATGTATTGCCAGGCCGATTCGGGCAGGTCGTTTATGCTTACTGTTTTTATGCTCATTACTGCACCGTCCATGTGTCGAGCCCTTCATCTTCGTACGCATATCGAAGAGCATCGATTAGGTGATTGTTTTTGTCAACGGGTTGGCGAATTGCGTTACCGGCTTTGTCTTCGCGCCACTTGTATAAGGCCAGCTCATTTTGCATATTGATGCAGGACTTATCAACAACGATCGTTTGTTGTTGCAGCCACTGGATACCGAATAATACCGAGTCCTTGCCTTTCTTTGCTCCTGCCGCATTCACATCATAACGCCGCAGCTCTGCAATGCTCTTGGGCTCCGCAGAGTCGCATACAACATAATTGTTGCCAACGAGCGTTTTGATTTCGCTGGCTAAAAGATCGTTGGTCAATCCGGCTTCATACAGCTCGTCATATATATATATCGTCTTGCGCATCCGATCATAGTGAGTCACGGGCATTGCTGCAGGATCAGCACTAAAGCCAAAGTCCAGTCCCACCCGGGGATATATAAACTGGTCGCGCATGCCCGACAGATCTTCTACCCGCCAGTTCGTGAACACTCGGTTACCCAACACGCCCCAATTGCCCAGGGTGTAGACGCCATAGTAATATTCGTCGGTTTCGTTGGTCAGGTCCTTAATATCATCGGGAGTCAAGAACTTATTATGTATGTACCATGTTTTTAGGATGGTCAGTTCTTTGCTCTCGTAGTTTTCTTGTTCGTCGCTCCACCCGATTGGTGCAAAATGCTCAGTACAAATCCAATGATTTTTCAATATCGGGTTGAAGCTCATTGTTAGCCGCTTCGGGAATGCCTGCTTGCCGCCACGCTGCCGTTTGTAAAGCTGCTTTATTGCATCCTTGTTGGTCTCTGTGGCTTCCTCTACCCAGATGTCGGTAAGTACTCCCGTTGCTGGGACGATCGATTTCAGCTTCTCTGTGTCGTCCAGGCCAACAAAGATGATCTGATACCCGTTGTGGCAGGTGATTAGCATATCTGATTTGTTGATGTTGAATAACTCGTTGACGCCCCATTCGTTGATTACCCTGGTGATCTCAGTAAATACCGAGCCGCGGAGGGTACGCCCCACTTGCCGAGCAACCAGATAGTTGCGATTGCCGCGCATAACGTCCATAACGCATCGCTGTGCAATGAATACGCTCTTGCCTGAGCTCGATCCGCCATAGAATATTTGCGTCCGTGACATATCAGATAGATAGGGCACGTACACGTCGTTAAATATAGCGCGGTCGATTTCAACTTCCATTAGTCTTCATCGTCTCGTTTTAGGGTCACAAAGATTTTCTTGTCTCTTAGAGACACATCTAGCTTGTCCGGCACTTTGCCGAATGCGATCTCGACAAACCCTTTTTGCAATTCTGGCTTTTTACTGGTCGCCCAATCACGTAAGATTCGCTCGACAACAGTTACAACTTTGCCATTGATTACCATTACCGTGCCGCCTTCAGTGCACGGCTCGTGGGCAATGGCGACTGCTAGTTCTCGCAAGGCGTCAAACTGCTTCGGGCGCCCCTTGCGGTTAATCCTCGGATCTCCTTTTACGAATTTTGACATATCACACCTCAATTACGTTCAGCTTGCCTCTAGCCGCTCCTTGCTCAACCAATCGCCTTCTACTAATGTGATTACATTGCCACCTGTTAGAGTCGCAATCGCCTGGAATGGATGCCACCCCTCAGGAATCGCTTCGGTTTGCACATCCGTCAATTGCAATCGGATCTTTTTACTGGTTCCTGTAGCAGTAATTACCGAGCCCGCATAGCTACTTACTTCACGGATCGTGATTGCAATGGTCGCGTCGGTCAGCACCGGCCAGGATGATCCCGTATCCGTCCAGTCAAGCGCGCGCGCATCTACGGCGCTATAGTCGTCTCCCTGGACGGTTTCAACGTCACCAGACTGCGCAACAGGTGAGACTGTCACGATCTGCCCCGATCCGATGTTACCTAATGCCGCACCTGCAGTACCAGACGCATAAGTCCCCGGCACTGTATTTAGCAGCGGATCACTAGCACTGCCTGACGCCGCTAATGCCTCACCTGCACTACCGCTAATAGTATGCTCGGCTAGCAGCTCGTCCCACACGGCGTCTGATATGGTCGCCGCGCTCGGTATGTCGCTGGTCTCTGCTGGGTCTGCGGGGATAAGATCGGTTTTGAGCTTGATCGCATCAACAACAGTATCAACAGTCGCCAGGTCCGCCGCCGTCGCCAGGTCGTTGATCTGCACGGTCTCAGTCTCGATGGTTACCAGCAAATCCTGCCACTCATCGCCTGCCGCGTCGTGACAACGGACTACGATCCTGTCTGCGTTCATTTCGGTTGCGGTCAGTGCTATGGGCAACACACCGGTTGTGCTAATTTCAGTTGGCAAGGTAGTAATATTTGCAAAAGCGCCGCCATCCTTGCTTACCTGAATGTCGCCAGCAGCAAGTGTGACGGATGTCTTGAAAACATTGGCGTCGTCAAACGTGCCTAACGAGATGTAGGCTGTGTATGCTGAATTTTTGAGAGGCGGTATTCCTGCCATGATTGTTTCTCCTAATAAACGCTCCACTTGTCGTTGAGATAGGCTTCAACAGCTTGGCGGTTTGCGTCAGATAATGCACTTGAATATAAAATAACTTCGGATATATAGCTGTCATGCCAATATGATGCGCCTTCAATACCACCAATGCAAATTAATACTGGAGTTCCCTTCAGTGTTGGCGTATTTGCGTTTTCGCCTTCTAATCCACCGTTCACATAAGATTTACAGTTTCCATCTGACATAATTGTAGATGTGGAATACCAGGCGTTTTCAACGCATCCAGTAGTAATCATTCTCGATCCACTGTGACCACCTACAAGAAAATCATGAAATCCCGATGCGTATTCTATTCCAGTTATGTATTGTAAATCTCTGCTTTCTGCTGACACAATAGTTGGATATTTATCACCCGCATCTAAAATTTTACAAACAACAAAGAGCGTCCACGGATATGTTGCCAATAAGCTGGATGTTACAGCCATAAAGTCGTCTGTTCCATCAAACAATGCGCACGACAAACTGTTCTGTGTATTCGTTTTGTATAACGGTCTGCTACCAGACGATGATTGTGTGACATTTACACTATTGCCGCTCTTGTCATTCGCTTGATAAATAGCATCGCCATCAGCAGTTACCTTGGTCGTGCCTGCGTCCGTGAACAGCGTATTGGCATCGCTAAAGTCTATCCACAGCTTTAGACCAGTGATACTCGCGGGCGTCCAAGGAGCCGCCCCACCCCGCGGCCCTGTCACGCTCAGCCCAGGGTTGCCGATCGTCAGTATCTTCTGCCCAGGTCGCTGGATACGCATCATTTCAAGTAGTCCTTGTGAGACCACACAACATAACCAACCCAATCGCCATCAGTCTTCTCGGGTTTGATCTTTGTGCCCTGGGACAACACGCCAATATACTCATAGCTAACCCCCGGACCTAGTCTCACCAGTAAGCCAGCGCCAGCAGTCGCGGTTAGATGCTCGGTATCTGTATCTGTCTCGACTTCATCCGCGGCATTACCCGGGACTGCTGCGAAATAGGGCCAGGGGTTATGATAGTTTTTGTAGCCGGGGTTATCTAAGCTAGGGATCTTAAGCCCAAAGTGGAGATGCGGCCCAGACGAATTACCAGTAGATCCGCTCTCGGCAATCACCTCGCCAACAGTAACATGCTGCCCGATGCTTACTAGCGCCCTGTGCAGGTGAGCATAGTAGGTCAGGTAGCCGCCATGGTCCAAGATTATGTAGATGCCATATCCCCCGTCTTCAAATGCGATCTTCCATACCCGGCCCTCAGCAGCCGCGGTGATGTTCGTCCTCATGGGTGTACCGTAGTCGATCCCATTATGCCCAGAGTAACCCCAGGCTGCATAGTCCTGGGGATTAGCTCCGAAAATTTGGGTTACGGGTGTTCCGGGGGGTACAGGCAAAGCTAGTTTGATGTTCATAGCTTTTTTGTTCTTGGCTTCTGCCCGAGGTCTTCCAGCTGCTTTTTCAGGATGCCGACTTCGCTTTCCAGCTCCCTGATCCGGTTGAGTTGGTTCTCTATGACAATGTCTTTCTCTAAACCAGCGACTTCGAGTTCGCTAACCCTTTTCTGTAGGGCCTCGATCTCAACCTGTTTGGTCTGTGAGGCGTCTTCTAATTGTTTGACTCGACTTCGTAGGGTATTCACCTCAGCGGTTTTGCTAAGGGATTCGCTCTCCAGGGCTTGGACCCGATCCACTAATGGACCTGTTAATCGTGACCAGGCTTCGCTGATTGCGCCCGCAGCATCCGCCTCGATTTTTTCCTGCTCGCTCTCACGATTTTTGCGAGTAGCAATTAGGGTGATTAATGTTGTTAATAGCCCAGATGCGATGATGGCTGCTATGATCTCCATTATCCCGCGCGTTTTTGCGGAGAGACCATATAGATGGCCTGGTTGGCGACGAGGGCTGCAATGAAGGCTCTTAATACGGCCACGATCCCTAATCGATCGCATGTAACCTCCAGGCCAAAATCGGCGCTTAGGCCAGCGCAAGCCAGAGCAACCGTGCCAATCGCAACAAGCAACAACATCCCAACCATTACCAGACTCTTGTACTCGCTAGACAGCTGCTGGTACTTCGTCGATATCCCTGGGACGTATGACATAATCAGTGATAGTATCATTGCAGCACTTGCGGAAATTGTTTCAACAGTCATTATATTTTTCTCCTTGAGAAGAAAGCCGAACCATCATTAATCCGATGTGTGATTGCCAGTAGTTACAACCTGTATCTATTTTAGCACAATGTAACGAAATCAACACACCGAATTTACTGGCAACTAGGGTGTAACCATCTTGAGATTATTGCCATCAAGAGTCACGTTATCAACAATCAAAACCACTGACGTGCTTCCATTAGCGTAGAACGACGATATTCGGATGTCGATGCCAGCAATCTGACATCGCCGGATCGCCTCTTGCAGTATCTCAAGATGCTGATCTGCTGTTTGTTTTCCTGTTTTGCCAGTATTCTTCTTGGCGCTTGCTGCTGAGGTCTCTAAATTTGCCACCATACTCGCTCTCCCTTTCGTCCTTTGATCCTCGTCGCCATTGCCAGTATCGGCCACGGCGTGTGACTTCTATTCGCCATCCCGTTTTTGCCAGCATTTTTGGTGTATCTTTGCCAGTATTTGCCAGCATTCCGGTAAGCACCTCAGCGGTTAGCCCGACTTCGAGCGCCGCTGCTTGGTAGGGTTTGTCTCAGGTAACGCTTGCTCGGTATCTTCCGGTAGTGCTGGCAACTTGGCTCGCGTCTTCTTGAGCTTATGTCCATACTCAAACACAATGCCGTCACGCCATGAGTTGGCCACTTGTGGCGCCACTTCGCTTGCCAGCTGGTGACTATTCTCGTGGATCAGCCTGATTGCCTGGTCTTCGATCATGGCCCGAGCTGTCTCCTCAGCCTGCCGCCGCAGCATCTCGGGATCAAGCATGTGATGTGCCACTACTGCACCTATGTTTAGGGCAATGACCATGCTAAGTGCCAGTACTGCGGTCTGGATTGTGTCCGCCGACATGGCAACTATCAAACCGGCAGTGCCAGCATTGAATATAGTGTCTAGCGTAAACATGGCCACAGCGCCAACAAAGTCAACCACTATCATCAGCATGGCAATTGCTCGTTGCCAGCCGCCGTTACTGCCATAGAGATACGATAACAACCAGGCAATCAACCCGCCATCTAGAGCAGCCAGTCCAAACCACGCCAGGATTTGCTTGTCACCTGGTAGTGTCAGCGAGATGAAGTCCAGGCTGCGCGTTGCCGAGTAGATGAGCAGCGCCACGCCCAGGCCCGTCACTAAGATCGTTCCAAGTTTATTGTTCATTTCTTCACCGCCAAGAAGTTGATCAGGGTGATACCGAGCAATACTGTTAGTCCAATCATCAAGCTGTATTGCCAGCCGTAGATGGTCCCAGATACAAACACTACTGCGAATATCAGTAGACCAGCTGCTATTGCATTTTTCATGATTTGCTCCAAGTTGTATAAGATTCGATACATGATTCTCTCCTTATGTTTGTTTATCATCAGTTGCGCCGCTCCAGCGGTTATCTTGATCATGGATCACTCTCCTACAATTTCCAGCTGTAAAACAGTTTTACCTACCAGGCTCGGATGGTACTGAGCATACTCAGTACAACTAATTATCTCAATAGTCATATCCATCTTCGGCTCCATCGGTACATATCGTTGGATCGAGCTGTCCCACACGACCAGCTCAAGTTCGCCGTAAGGCTGGAGCATTCCAATCAGTTCGTTTACTTTCATATTTTACTAATCCTTTCGTAGTCCATGGTTGGTTTAGCTCTCTCTTTCCACACGCCAGCAGCGTTGTACCACACCCGCGCCACGCTGCGGGCTTCCCCAACTTCTGCTATCAACTTCTCGATTTGCTTGTCTTTGCGATTTAGCGCATTGAGCGCCGCAAGCAACTTGTACTCGGCTGCGGTTGTGCGTTTCTTGAAGTATTTAACCAAGCCTATCGCCCCGCGATCCTGCCATGCGTTGATCTTGTAGATAACAATCCCGAAGGCTAGTGTCATTCCAGCGGAAAATAATTTATTCATCGCTCACCCTCCCTTATTCAAAATCAAAATCAGCACAATCGCCGCAATCGTCAACACTCCCAAGACCAG